>OJKS01000056.1_pt1 | contig 31036 bp, 38 predicted proteins | sample 1596761 | NCBI WGS metagenome assembly OJKS01 (sample SAMEA3904700, study PRJEB24821) | metagenome | biome: Builtin; feature: hospital; material: surface | place: USA | collected 2013-08-19 | reverse complement strand
GTCATAAAGGGTCCTTTCATAGGGGCTTTCCTATTAGCCCCTATGAAAGGACCCTTTATGACTGCCGGTGACCTCAACCCAAAGGTTAAGAACCCAAATTCCGTTAATGAATGCCGCCGGACTATCCCGCGAGGACTTCGCACCATGCTTGCAAGCAAACGCCCGCTGGATGATATGCCCGATGCCGCACTTCGCTGGCTACAACGCCACGACCTCTCCCGCCCCAACAAGAGGGCGGGAGAACCCGGGCAGAGCACCTGGACGTACACCACGACTGGAAGACGCCTCGAAGGCGAACTCGTTAAAGAAGCTACGCGCGCGGCATGAGTATCCAAGACCACGCCTACGCGGCTATTGCCTGCGCGGCCCGCCACGGTGTGGTGATTAACCCCGCCGTGGTCCTGGCAATCGCAAAGATTACTTACAAATTGGAAGGAGGGGAGGAAAATTACTTGGTTCAAAGTTGATGATGGTTTCTATGATCATCCGAAGGTGGAGAACCTTTCGAATGCGGCCATTGGGCTATGGGTGAAGTCTGGTTCCTGGTGCTCGAAGCATGAGACGGATGGGGTGATTCCGGCGTCTCGCGTGAAGGCGTTGAAGGGCACTCCTAGTCAGATTCGTGCGCTAATTGAGTGTGGTTTATGGGTCGAAACACGATCCGATTTGGGTGCGAAATGCTACTCATTTCGATCATGGTTTGACTACCAACCGAGTCGCGAAGAGCGTGAGGAAGAGCGCGCAGTTTGGCGCGAAAAGAAACGCAAATCGCGCCGCCAAAAACTCGACAACCAGCGCAATCGCCAAAATGTCCCCGGGGGAGTCCCCGGAATGTCTACCGAGGGGACATTTGAGGGAGTCACCGAAATGTCCGGTACCATACCCGTCCCGTCCCGTCCCGACCCGACCAATATAGGGGGTACAGGTAGCCAGCCAACTTACGGTGATCAAGGGGATAGGCAAGTGGCTGGCAGCCTTACTCTCGATGGGCTAGCGGACGCTACGCGCCGCGCCCGCGACGCCGGCATCCCCGAATCGGCCATCGCCGCCGGGACACGAGAATTCAACCGACGCCCCGAGCCCAAAGGCCCCGGACTTCTTCGCACACTCATCAACGACGCCGCCAAAGCCGAACACTCCACCCAAGCCGAAGCCGACGAAAAGAAGCAACGCCGCGCCGCCATCGACGCGTGCAACCTCTGCGACGACAACGGCTACGTGAAAGTCGCCAACGGCACCGTCGCCAAATGCACCCACCAACCCATGAAAGGCCCATTCTGATGCTCACCGAACCCGAAGACACCCACGACGAAGACGCCGACTGCCCGCACTGTGACGGCTGGCCCTGCATCTGCGACAGCGCCTACGAACTCTGGGCCGACAAATAACACCCCCAAAAACCCGCCTAGAAGCCCCACAGACGGACGAACACGCCACCGCCAATACAAACAGGCGGACAACACACTTTAACCGCTAGAAAGGACGAATAATGACCGAAACAATCGAAGTCCCCATCTCACTAATCAAAGCCGGGGACATTGCCGCAATCCGCGATCTACTACCCAAAGAAAACCTTTTCGGCAGGTGGGCAGAACACACCACGCTTGGGCTCGGAATCATCATCAGCGAGCACCCAGACCAAGAGAATTTTGTAAAGTTCGTCAATGGTAAATCGTGGTCGGGCGTAACCCTCGACGACCTCACTCTTGACCCGGTAGAACTCGTCACCGTTGAGGACCTCGAGAGCGCGCCAGAGGGCACAGTCATTTCCGACACGGGAGCAAATGCCTACCAAAAACTCAGCACCGACGCGTGGGAAAGTAGAAATGACTATCTCACCGCTAAAGAGATGGCAGTCAGCGGCCCATGGAAAATCCTCCGATACGGATGGGGAGAATAGCCATGCCTAAGACCCTCGCAGACATGGCCCCAGAGCAGCGCGCCAACTGCATCGGAATGTGGTGTGAGTATCCGAACACCTACGACCGCCTGGGCATAATCTACGCGCTCGACGATGAGGACGATCCCTGGATACTGCGCTTCGACGTGCGCACAGAGATCTTGGGATATGACGCGAAAAATATTATCCCGCGCTTTGACCTGCCCCGCGCATGGACACCAGACGGGCAGCCGGTTCCAGGCGAGTGGGAGGACGGTCATGTGGCTGTTTCCTACGATGATCCAGACCCCTGGATTCTCAAGGACGCGGTAAGCATCGAGGGACTGTCAGAGGGTGGCATGAGCTACTACGATGCTCCGCCTAACGGTATTGAGGTGAAGCTAGATAAGTTTGGTGAGGGTGAGGGCAAAGCCCGCCGCTTCGTCACCGAATGGGAGGCCATGCCCAATGACTAACATCACCCCGGAAGAAGCGCGCCGTCTAGTCAAGATGGATAGCCGTAGCACACACGGCCCACTTACTGACTGCCCATTCTGCGAATTGGTAAAGAGGCGAGCGTGGGAGATGGCCCACCAAATCGCAGACATGCACTACGAATACGCCGTGCAATACCAAGACTTCACTGGCGAATGGGACTACCCAGAATCGTCACCGTGGAAACCCACCGCAGAAGAAGCTCGCGATGAGGAGCGAACACTACGGCTCACGGGCTTCACTACACGTATTGTTCGCCGCCTCGTCACCCAACCCGAAGAGGCACAGCCATGAGCAAATGGAAAGTTGAGAGCGACAAGTTACGGTATTACAGCCCCCCAACCTCCTGGGATGTGTACGACCCCAACGGCAAATTCTGGAAGTCCTTCACCACCCACGCCGAAGCCCTGGCCTACGCCGACCGCAGGGCAAGAACGCGAGAATACGTTCTACCTCGCCAGCCACTACCGCTATCACTACCAGGGCTAGATATCGGCGACGCGGCGGTATCCGTCACAAACGGCAAAAACGGCTGCGTCTACCTCAAGGATGAGGATCACAGCGAGACGCTAACGCTTTACACACGCGAACTCAGGCCTCTTGCCCTCGCACTACTCGCACACGCAGAAAGGATGCACCAGTGACCAACATCGACCGCGCTGCCGCCGCGCTGACAGGCGCAGCCGCACTACTCGGATACGAATGGGAATAACACCAATGACTGACCTGAGCACCACCAACCTCCAGCGCCTACTCGATGGGAGCAGCCCCGGCCCGTGGACTGTGAAAAACGACGATGACTGGAACGAGACAATCGTAGCCAATGAGTGTGGCCATGCGCTGACGTGGGGCGACCAAGTGCGCTTCAAGATGGAAGCCGGGGACACCAACACAGACCCGCACCTCGCCGCCCTCGCCCCACCACTCGCAGAGGAGGTCCTACGGATGCGTGAGGCACTGCACGACCTCAGTGAGGTCTGGGAGGGCGTAAGCATCGACCCAACCCGCACCCCAGCGGAGCAGCAGCTCGCAGCGGCGGTAGTAGACCACATCGACCAAATCCTAGGAGACCACGATGACCAACTATGACCGTGCCCTCGAGATACTCGAAGCAGCCCAATACGCAAAGGAGCAAGCATGACTATTCAAGGATTCCGCATAACCAACAAGGGCCGCGCAATACCAGACCCCGGACGGCTGGAAATACAGCCGCGAATCGTGGGACTGCCGCTGGCAAGACAGCGAAGCCGTCCAAGAAGTCCGCGCCCACCGCGACCACCCCGAACAAGAAACACGAATCGTCCGCCGGAGGTGATGGAGGAATGAAACTACACTTCGAAATCCCAGGCCGCCCCGCCGCTCAAGGCTCCAAACGCCACGTAGGCGGAGGCCGCATGATTGAGCAATCCAAATACCTCAAACCCTGGCGCGACAAAATGATCACCACCATGCGCCACCAATACACAGGACAACCGCTAGATGAACCCATCGAGGTCACAGCGGTATTTTTTATGCCCAAACCCAAACACCCTAAATTCCCCGAACCAGCCACACCCCCAGATGCCGACAAACTATGCCGCGCACTAGGCGACGCCCTCACAATGGCCGGCGTAATCAAAGACGACGCCCGCATCACCACATGGCACGCCACCAAAAAATATCACCCACAAGGCTGGACCGGTGCACACATCACCATCAAGGAGGACCCATGCCACCAGTAGATGAACGCGACCTACGAGACCTAGCCCGCCACCTCGCCAACCTCTACCGCGAGCTCGACAGCCTCAAGTACGCACGACCAACCCCGCCCGAAGTCCGCGCCATGAAACCCGCACCCGGGCCACAATCCCCCGGCAACTGGCTCTACGTCTCATGCTGGCTCGACCAAGAGCCCCGCCTGCGCGAAGTAGCCTTCAACGCCTTCAGCGATATCGGGGTCAAAGTCCGGGACGACGAAGCTGGGGCAGTCGCACTCTGCCAAAAACTAGCCTTCCACGCACAGGCAGTGTCAGAACTCGACTGGGCAAGCGACCTCACAGACGAACTCGCACACCAGACCAAGGTGATAGGCAGGAGAGTCACACCACCAACCAAAACGACGATTGCACGAACCGAACGCATCAAACACCACCTCGAAGCCAAGTACCTACCGCAACTTGACAAACCACCCAAATAATGTGATACGCTTGCGCTAACGCAAGAAACCCCGGAACACCACCGGGGGTTTCGTCGTTTTATCTAGTCTTGTCGCCACCCGAACCGGCACATCCAGCCAAGGAACGACACACGGGCGCAGGCCACCGGCTCACGACCGGAACAAGACACAAAAGCAAAGAGGGGAGGGCCCATGCTGCACGTCATCACCGGTCCACCCGCCGCAGGAAAAACCACCTTCGCCCGCGAGCACGCCGCCGAGGGCGATATCATCATCGACCTCGACCACATCGCCAACGTGCTGGCAGGCAAGCCGGTAGACAACCACGAGCACACAGGTGACGTCCTCGCCGTGGCCAAGGCAGCACGACAAGCAGCCATCGACACCGCACTCAAGCGTGAGGCCACCGTCTGGTTGATACACACCAACCCCAGCGACAAGCAACGCGCCGAATACAAGCGCCAGGGCGCCGAGTTCCATACCATTGACCCCGGCAAGAAAACAGTCATGGCACGCTGCAAAACCGAGAGGCCGCACGGATCCGCCATCGCCGCCGCCAAATGGTACGACACCCAAACCAAGCCGAAGAGGAACGCCCGCGAGCGCGGCTATACGCACCACAACCACGATTTGCCCCGTAGGCGTCTTCTCATGGCGTTAAAAGATGGCTCGCCGTGCTGGTGGTGTGGATTGCCAATGCACAAGGACAAGCAGCGTAACTGGGACGGCTGGGCTTTAGCTGCCGATCATTCGAATCCGCACGGAGCGAAGAACGGCGAACAGCCCGACCGGCTTCTGCATGGGCGGTGCAATTCGCAGCGCCAGGACGGCCGCTACGACGCCCGCCGCCCAGCGTTGACCGGAAAGCACCCCTCGGAGCCACTAGCACCGCAGGCGGGCGTACAGGTGCCGCCCCGCTCCCGTCAGGGCGGCGACGCGGCGGCGTTCGTATGGAAATAGACCGGGTGGCCTAAATCTTAGGTAGGTATCCCTTCGGACTCCCTACCCTCATGACGCCGAGTCCGGCCCTCTCTCCCCGTGACCAGCGGAAACATAGAGAAACGCGGGAAAGCGCAGGTAGGAGACATAAAAACAATGGACGAATACGACGCACTAGAACGCCACCAGGAGCTCGTTCATGAGCTTGCTGCTGGTAGGCAACTCAATACGTTTGATAACGCCGCTGTGGACGCTGTCGCGGCTCTCGTAGTACGTCGTGAGCAATGCCAAAGAATCCTCGCAGCCGAAGGCCCGACCGCGGCTCGCGAGTCCGGCGAACCCATCGAACACCCAGCGGCCAAGGTGGAGCGCCAAGCGTCCTCGGAACTGCGCGGGTGGGTGAAAGACCGGCCGGATTTGTTCGGTGAACGTAAGCCACAGCGCGCTCGCCAGCGCCCAACATTCGGAATCGCACAGTAGTTAAACCTCAAGGAGGTGGTTCTCGGTGACTCTCGCCATCCAGGACCGCCTTATCGGGTCGCAGGAACCACGCCTGGCGTCGCCCGCACACGGTGACACAACTCGTGGCGACGCGGCGGTAGAGTTCTGCCGCTGGGCGGGCATGACGCTGTTCCCGTGGCAGGAGGACATGCTGCGTGACATGTGCCGTACCGACGAGGATGGGCTATGGACTCACCGTGAGACGGTGGCTATTGTCCCGCGCCAGAACGGTAAGGGCGAGGTGCTTATTGCTCGTGAGCTCGCCGGCATCTTTCTCTTCGGCGAAAAAGAGATTCTGCACACTGCGCACTTTTTGGATACTTCGATTGAAGCTCGTGATCGCCTGTGGGATGTCATTGAGAATAACGATGATCTTATGCACTGGTGGGAGGGTGAGCATGATGGTTTTCCGTGGTTAATTAAGACTAACGGCAAAGAGGGCATTGAGTTTCCGAATGGTGCGAAGATTCGTTTCCGCACCCGGACGGAGAAGACGGGCCGTGGCTTGTCGATTGAGCTTCTGGTGTTTGATGAGTGCTTTAATCTGCCGAATCAGATTTATTCGGCTATTTCTAAGACGACGCGTGCCCGCGAAATGTCGCACACGATTTTTATTTCGTCGCCGGTGGACCGCTTCCAGCACATGCATGGTGCGGTGTTCTCTGCGAAGCGTTGGGCGGGTATCGATGGCGCGCCGGGTGTGCTGTTTCGTGAGTGGTCGATTGATCCTGGCGAGGCGGATCCGTTTTCGCGTGAGGCGATGGTGCAGTCTAATCCGTCGTTGGTGACGAAGGGAGTGGGTGCGCAGCTTGCGGATATTGTCTCGGATGCGGAGTCTGCTCGTTCGTCGGAGGTGCTCAAGGCTGCGTACGTGGTCGAGTCCTTGGGTGTGGGGAACTGGGTGTCGCGTGATGATGCCGAGGTTGAGCATGATTATGTGGTTGACCCCGCCGAGTGGTCGCAGTTGGCCGGCGTTCCGAATGGTGTGCTGGGCGATAGCGTCATGGCACTGGACGCGACACCCGACGGCTTGCACGTTGGTGTGGTTGCGGCGGTGCGCCTAGACAAGGACCGTGCTTTCCTCTCGCTGGCTGACCATGATGCGTTCGAGCCCGACATGCTTGTCGAGTCGATTGTGCACACGGTTGCGGCGAATGATCCGTTGGCGATTGTCATGGACAACGCTGGCCCGGTGGCGACGTTGGAGCCATCTTTGGAAGCTGCTGGTGTGGCGCCGGAGATGTTGTCTGGTGGGAAGATTGCGGCGGCGTACGAGTTGCTGTTGTTGATGATTCGCCAGGGCAAGGTTGTGCATGATGGTAATCCGCGCTGGGGGGAGTGTTGGGAGATTGCGCAGGAACGCACCGGTTCGAGGTATCGCTCGTTCAACCGGTTCGGTGGGAATGTGGCCCCGTTGGTGGCGGCGTCGCTGGCGGTGTGGGGGTTGCAGGAGTTTTCAATCCCGGAAGAAGTGGAAGTAAAGCAGAAGAAGCGGTATGTCGGTGCGGCTGTTCCGGTTGAGTCGGTGGGGGTGTCTGGTGCTGCGGGGATTGATTTTTAAGGAGGTGTGGTCATGACGGAGCCACTGGTTAAGCGTGAGGTTGGTGCTGCGCGCACGGTGTCTAATACTGCTTTGGCGGAGGATAACTGGGCGTTGCGTTTCCCGGTGTCGTCTCGTGTGTTTGCGAAGATGGGGCGTGAGGATGCGCAGGTGAAGTCGGTGCTGCGTGCTGTGATGCTGCCGATTCGCCGCGCTACCTGGTATCTGGATCCGAATGGTGCGCCGGAGGAAGTCGTAGCGCTTGTCGCCGAGGACTTGCGTATGCATGTCAAGGGCGAGGACCCTGGCAAGCCGGTGGCGGCGCGTACTGGGCGTGTGTCGTGGGATAAGCACCTCGAGGATGCTTTGCGTGCCCTGCAGTTTGGGCACATGTTCTTTGAGCAGGTGTATGCGCCGGGGCGTGATGGTCGGGAGCACCTTGTGAAGCTTGCGCCGCGGTGGCCTGGCACTATCACGGAGATCATGGTCGCCTCTGATGGTGGGCTCGCGTCGATTCGGCAGCGGGCTGCGGCGGGTGTGAAGGATGCGGAGTCGGTGGAGATTCCGGTGTCTCGCTTGGTGGGCTACGTTTTCGACGATATTGGCAGCCAGTGGATTGGGCAGTCTGTGCTTCGTCCGGCATATAAGCATTGGAAGTTGCGGGATGAGCTGTTGCGCATGGAGCTTAATGCCATTGACCGGAACAGTATGGGTGTGCCGGTGTATGAGGGGTCGGAGCTTGCTTTGGACCCTGATACGGATTTGAAGAATGGGCAGGAGATTGTTCAGTCTTTTCGTGCTGGTAGGTCGTCTGGTGCTGCGATTCCGGCTAAGGCGAAGCTGTCTTTGGTTGGCGTCAGTGGTCAGTTGATGTCGCCGCGTGAGGCGATTTTGTATCACGACAGCATGATTGCTAAGAGCGTGTTGGCGCACTTCCTGAACCTTGAGGGCAAGGGCGGCTCGTATGCCCTGGCAGAAACGCAGAGCGACTTGTTTATCCAGTCTTTGCAGACCACTGCTGAGTGGATTGCCGACGTCGCCACCCAGCATGTGGTGGAGGATTTGGTGCGTGTGGCGTTCCCGGAGCATGACGGGTTGATGCCGCGCATTACCTTGGATCCGATTGCGTCGAAGAAGGAAATTCAGCCGGGTGACCTTGCGCAGCTGAAGAACGCCGGCCTAATCCTGTCGGATAAGGACCTTGAGGAGGACCTTCGCCGCCGCTATGTCCTGCCACCGAAGCAGCGACTCACGGATGCGTTGCAGTCGAAGAAAGACCGGCAAGCGCTCGAGGCGCAATTCGGAGTGACTCTCACGGACACACCGGACGAAGGGACCACCACTGTGACCGTTCCGGCGGAAGCAGCAACCCAAACCACCTATGAAAGAGGTGAGTAATGAACGAGATTCTGATGTACGGCCCCATCGGTGAGGACTTCTGGGAGCCGGAGAACTCGATTACCGCGAAGAGCATCATGAGCCAGCTCGCCAACATGACGGGCGACGTCACGGTGCGCATTAGCTCCGGTGGAGGCGACGTTTACGCCGGCATTGACATTATGAACTCGCTCAAGAACTACGACGGCGGCGAAGTCACGGTGATTGTGGAGTCGCTCGCTGCGTCCGCCGCGTCGTTCATTGCGGTGGGCGGCGCGGATCGCGTGCTCATGCGCGCTTCTTCCGAGTTGATGATTCACCGTGCGTGGACTTGGGCGGAGGGCAATGCGGACGAGGTCGCGAAGACGTTGAAGGACCTTGAGCGCCAGGACACGAAGCTCGCGAATATCTACGCCGCCAAGGCCGGCGGCACTGTCGAGGAATGGCTCGCCGCCATGAGCGACGAGACCTGGTACACCGCCGAGGAAGCTGTGGCCGCAGGTCTGGCGGATGAGGTTATCGCTGAGAAGTCCACGGCACCGGAGCCAGCGGTGAAGCTGGCGCGGCGTCGGTTCAAGTTCGCTAACCGGGCTGCGGCGCCGCCGCCGCGTCCTGTCCGCCGGTCGGGAATCGGGGACGAAGAAATTACTACGCCCAGTGATGGGCAGAAGGGGGATACTATGAGTATCCAGAATCTCGCCCAGGAATTGGGCGTTGAGCCGGACCAGCTTCGAAAGAAGCTCTCCGTCTTTTTTAATGAGACTGTCCAGGTCAACACCGAGGTTGAGATTTCTTATCCGGAGGTCACTCAGGTTGTGCCTACGGGTAGGGCAACCATCATGCCGGTTGGTGAGGTCCCGTCTGGTCTGACGTTCGCCCTGGGTGAGGTTGCCGAGGGTTGGACTGCCGAGGTTGCCGAGGACACCGGTGTCATCACCGTGACCGCGCCGAATGCGGAGCCGGGCGAGCAGCTCGCGCTCACTGTTACCGTCCAGTCGGGCGAGGGCGAACCCACGGAGCTTACCGCCGGGGTCACTATCAAGGCTGCTGCCGACGATCAAGGCGATCTGACGCCAGCGGAGCCTGCCGCGCCGGGCACCCCGGGTGAGCTCGCGGGTGATGCCGTGTCCCTGGACCGTGAGACCTACAACGAGCTTAAGGCTGCGGCGAAGTTCGGTTGGCAGGCCATGGAGAAGGACAAGGAATCCAAGCTTATCGCCGAGGTTGACGCCTGGGTGAAGGACGGTCGTATTTCCGCGTCGCTGCGTGGCAAGGCTGTCGCGGCTATGAAGCGTGACCCGCAGATCGCCCGCGACCTTTACGGCTCCAATCCGAAGGATACGGTGCCTCGTGCCGAGCTTGGCTACGGCATCGACGACACCGCCGACGGCGAGCCTGGCCTGCCGACCCGAGAAGACCTGTTCAAGCGCGCCGAAGAGCGACGGGCCACCCACAAGTAATCACATTCCGCAAAGGAGAAACACATGTCTAACCCGACTTTCCGCAGTGGCCCGATCACGTTCGAAGCCGCTGCCAAGCTCGAGAAGTTCCGCCTCGTCACCGTCGCGGACGGCAAGGTCAAGCACGCGGCTGCTACCGGTGGCGTGTTTGGTGCTGTCACTGAAAAGGCAGACCCGAAGAACAATGCACTGCCCACGAACATCGCTGTCCATATCGGCCCTGCCGCTGTGAAACTCGAGGTCGACGGCGGCGAAGCCAAGGCCATCAAGGCCGGCGCCGCGGTGTTTGCCGCTGCCGACGGCAAGGTTGCCGCTACCGGCACCGTCCAGGTCGGCGTCGCCGCCTGGGATGGTGAAGGCGACAGCGTGCTAACTGTTCTTAATCTGCCCGTTGCCAACGGCTAATCGTCAACCAACACATAAGGAGGGGTCGTAAATGACCACTATCAATTCTGCATTTGACCGCCTGTCCGGTCTCACGGTTGACGAAATGCTCGCCAACCCCACCATCCTCCCGGAAATCTTCCGTGAGTCTTTCGAGGGCGAAGAAGCGCACCGCCTGTTCTTCCGCACCATCCCGTCCGCATCTAACGTTGTTGGCTACTACGATGCGCAGGCCAACTTCCTCGAGGATGACGTTCAGAACGTCGCCGAGTTCGGCGAGATCCCAGTCTCCGATCCGGCCGGTGGTGAGCTGCAGACTCTGAAGCTCGAGAAGAACGGTATCGGTATCCGAGTCTCGTGGGAGCAGCGTAACGACAATGACGTCGACGCTGTTCGACGTGAGATGGTTGCTCGCCAGAATACGCTGCGCCGCAAGGACGGCCGTGACGCGCTCGCCGCGCTGTCCGCCGCCAAGGTGCAGACGTTCGCCGCAACCACCGCATGGAACCAGGACGGCTCCAACCCGGCGTCTGACATGCTCGACGCGATTGAGCTCATCCAGGGCGCCGAGGACTCTAACGGAAACTACTTCGAGTATGAGCCGAACGTCCTGTGGATCAACCCGATGACGCTCACCGCGCTCAAACGCAACGCGGAGGTACAGAAGCTCTACATCGGCGACATGGCCCACGAGAACCCACTGTTTACCGGCATCGCTGCGGAGCCGCTACTGTTCGGCACCCTGCAGGTTGCCAAGGACTTCACCGTCCCGAAGGGTGAGGCGTACCTCGGCGTGGAGGGTATTTCTGGCTTCATGGCGCAGCGTGAGGACCGCCAGGTCACTGATTTCTACGCAGAGCGTGGTGACTCGCAGCTGGGTGGTGCGAACATGTCGTTCCGTTCGGACGCTGTTCACCGCCGTGGTTTCGGTGTGGATAACCCGAAGTCGGTTGTGAAGCTGACGGGGTTGATGTCCTAATGGTGCGCGTGACCTTGGCGATGGGCTGTCGCCTGCCGGGTCACCCGGTTAGGCCAGCTGGCTTCACGATGGACGTCACGAATGAGGTGTTCGCGGAGTTTGGGCCGCGGGGCTTCTTCGTGGGCGAGACGGAGGATGAACCCGCCCCGCCTCCTGCCACGGAACCGGTAGATGATGAGCTCGCCGACGATGAGCCTGCCGATGAGGTGAAGCGTCCTGCGAAGACGGCTCCTGTGGATACGTGGCGTAAGTATGCCGAGTCTCAGGGCATCCCAACGAAGGGCTTGTCGAAGCAGGAGATTATCGCGGCGACGCAGTAAGGAGGCCACCTCATGGAGATTAAGGTTTCCGAGATTGAAGCTCGTCTACCACGCCCGCTGGCAGCTGATGAGAAGGCCCGCATGGAGGCACTCATCGCGGACGCTCTCGAGTACATCGAGACGGAGTACCGCCGTTGCGGCCGCACGCTCGATGGTGAGCTGGCGCGCACGTCGTGGCTCGACGCTGTTGTGCGTCGCGTGGTCCGCGAAATGGTGTCCGCCGCGGTCCTCGTCGGCCCGAACGTGGGTATGCGCTCTGCGAGCTCCACGACTGGCCCACAGTCGGATTCCATCACTTTCGCCGATGTTGATTCCGTCGGCTGGGGTGGCGTCCGCCTGACGGACCAGCAGCGACTCGACCTGGGGCTGTGTATGCCGGGTGGACCGCGGGGTAAGTTCCCGCCGCCGGCGTACTGGCCGGAGAGGATCTGCTGATGTTTCCAGACCAACATGGTGAGACCGTTACGGTCCTAGGCGAGCCGACGTACTCGCAGTACGGCAAGCCGCTGGGCAACGAAGTTGTGGACACCATTGAGCATTGTGTCATCGGCCCTGCCGGAGACTCAGAGGTCTCAGATGATGGCTATTTCACTGCGGATGTGAATCGTCTGCAGGTATTCGCCCCACCGGGAGCGGTAATAGAGGACGGGGCGCGGGTAGATATTCGTGGCCGTGTCTACATCGTTGAGGCGCGGGGCTTTGACTACTCGCCGGGTAGGCGGCCCGTTGTGGCGCGCCATCGCCCGAAGGTTGTGTTCACGGCTGTTGCGGCGGAGGTGTCCGACGATGGCGAAAGCTAAGTGTTTTCGCCCGTCTTTTCATTGGAATGATGGGGCATTTGAGAAGCTTCTGGCACAGCCGGAGGTCGCCGAACAAGCACAAGCTGCGGCGGAGAAAACATCACAGATTGTGCAGGCCGCGTGGCCTTCGGACAAGAAGGAACTGACACCGGACACAGCGGGCTTCAAACACGGCTCGCAGTCTGAAGTGTTCAACGTCGAAGTCGGCGCTGGTCGTAACGGTCGACCGCGTGCCGTCCTACTCATTAACCATCCCTACGCCGTGGCTTTCGAGGCCCGGCTAGGGGCTATCACGAATGCGATTCATGTGGCGGGATTCCAGCTGAACCAGCCGGGAACGTAAAAGGGGGAGGTGCCTGATGGACTCGATTTCTGGGTTCCTTTTCTCACAGGACCCGACCCAAAAGCTATACACGCAGCTACGGCGAGCATTACCCAGTGAGGTGACGGTGTGCGAGCATTCGTTGCCGAAAAGCTGGAACCCCACCAAGGGGGCTGCTGTCGTAGTCGCAGATGGGGCACTACAGGCCCGGGATACCGGGCATGACCGCCAGCTCGTGCGGGTAAGTGTCCACGCTCCCACGTTTGCGATTGCGCGGCGGCTGGGGCGAAGTATCAACGAATTTTTGCTCAGTCCCATGGGTGGGCTGGGTCTTTCCATTTCCAGAACCCGTTCGACTGGGGTCATTGTTGGCCCGGACAGTCTCAAGGGCGGGTACGTCGCCACATGCTCCTATAGCTGTGGCACCACACGAAAGGTTTTTTAATCATGGCGCAGAAGCGTACCGAGGGCCTTAACGTTCGAGTCCTCGAGGACAAGGAAGTCCTCATGCACTTCGGGGACAACCCCGCAATTGACATTAAGACCGGCACGTTCGGCCCTGGCTGGCACTCCGCTGGTCTCGAGCCGAATGATTCGACCTGGAATGAAACCCGCAATGTCGATTCCAATAAGACGAACCTGACCGGCGGCCAGACCGCGACGTCCTACACCGCTGGTGACGTCACTGGTTCCGTTGACCTCATTCCGGGTTCCCCGGTCCTCGACTACATCGAATGGCCGGACACCGTCAACCAGGATTCCGTCCTGTACCGCAAGCACACCAATCAGATCGCCCAGGCACACGTGGCCCGTGTCCACAAGTTCCAGTCCGGCATCATGGGCATCAAGGTATCCCGCGAGAAGGCAAACCTGACGGTCGCTGACCGTAACCAGGGCAATGACCCGACCGCACGCACCCTCAATATTGACTACATCAATGGTGACGATGAGGTCATGTTCGAGGAGAACTACTACCTGATTACGGAGGATTCTGTCGTGAAGGTTGAGAAGAAGATCTTCCAGGACATCGATAACCTCGAGTCCAAGATTGAGTCCGGTGACGCCTTCATCCCGCAGGGTGGAGACAAGGGCATCGTCTACGTTAAGGCAACTGATGAGGTTGCTAAGGACGTCGACGGTGTGGACCTTATCGAGTTCAAGAACCCGGAGACCGGTGAGACTTCCGAGGCCGCTGAGGCTAAGACTGTGACTCTCCCGTCTGATGTAACTGGTGGCACGTTCACGCTCACCGTTGACGGCCACAAGACCTCTGCTCTGGCGTACAACGCCACCGCAGCGGCCGTTCAGTCCGCTGTCCGTGCAGCAGGTGCCGCTGGCGTCACTGTAACTGGCAATGCTGGCGGCCCGTACACCGTCAAGGGCGCGCCCACCGTGACCGCCAATGGTGGTTCCCTCGAGGGCGGCTCTTCTACCACCATCACCGTGAAGTAACGGTGTACGTCGGTAAATAGCGGGGGTGACGTCCTCGCGCCGTAAGGTACGGCAATTGGTTAGGCCCGCGCCTGGGTGATTCATCTGGGCGCGGGCCGTTTGCGGATATAGCTCAGTCGGTTAGAGAGCATCGCTGATAACGATGAGGTCGCAGGTTCGATTCCTGCTATCCGCACTTGGTGTTTTCTTCCATCTTCGGGTGGTCCCTGGGGAGAAAGCACCTCAAATTGTTTTAGGGGCCACCTTGTCATACCTATTGGAGGGACCACACATGACTGCACGAAAGACCACTAGCAACAAGGTGGAAGTCGTCGAGAACGACACCAATGAGAAGTCCACGCCTACTCCGGCAGACACGACCGTGGAGACCATCGAGTTTTCCGTGACCCTTGCCAACGGCAACAAGGTCACCCTCGAAGCCATCAAGGACCCACAGGACCTCGACTTCGAACTCCTCGACCACGCCCAGCGCGGTAACTACGCCACCTTCCTCAACGGTGCGCTCACCGACAAGTCGCGTTTCCTGCTGAAGAACGTCGGTGCCAAGGTCCGCGACTACGAAACCATCTCCACCGCTTACGGAGAAGCTGTGGGCGCGGTGGAGAACACCATCGACCACGAGGACTAGCCTGTGCTGCCCCTCGAGGTTGAAGCCGCGGGGACCCGCACCGTCAAGTTTGATGTTCGTCTGGGGTCTGGTCGCACCGTCCACATGGAGGGCGTGGTCGACCCCATCATGGCGGGCTTTGAGTCGACTATCGCCTTGTTGCGGGGTGAAGGGCTGGACCCGAATTTTATGACTTCCCGTTCGCAGATGGCGTGGGGGTTGGCGTTCCCGCGTGCTGGTGATGCGCGTCGCCTGGTGGAGGCGTGGCTTGCGGCGATTGGGATTAACCGTGAGCGTCTGTCGATTTTGGCACGGGCCGTGGATTGCCTTGAGCTCGTGGAAGCCGACCTGCAGCACTTCTATCGCCTGGACCTGGCGGACTGGCCGCGGGGAGTGTTGTCGACCCGCAGGTTGTCGGTGCTGATGGAGGGGCTACGGCGGCGCCCAGAGTCGTTGTTCTGGGCGGAGACGTCATCGGAGTTTGATCCGTTGACTTCGGAGTCGATCATTCTTGCTGGGATTTTCGGTGCTTTGACCGGGCAGCCACACCCGCTCCTTACGGCTCGTAAGGACCGTGAATCGGCGACGGAGAAGCAGGCGGCGATGGCGCGAATGCAAGCACGTGGCTTAACAGCAGGCGAATAAACACTAAGGAGAACTTCACAATGTCAGATAATGCTCTCGGCTGGGTATCCGTCCCATTCGTCCCCGTTTTTGATGGGATTACCCAACGCATTGAAAAGGGCATGGTGAAGCCCATGACCGCGGGGTCGAAAAAGGCTGCGGATGCGGTGCAGAAGACCGCGGATGACATGGTGAAGTCTCTAGAACGACAGGCTTCCGCATCTAAGAAAAAGGTCGATTCCCTAGGTAAGGCTGCGGAGGAGGCTGCTGGCAAGGAGGAGGTAGCCCGCCGTAAGGTGCAGGCGGCCATCGCTAAGCAGAAAGCTGCGGAAGAGGACTACCAGGAAGCGTTAGCCAAGGGAGAGTCCGGCTCAAAAGAGCTCTCCAAGCTCGAGGACGCCAAAGCGAAGGTCACTGAGGCGACGATTAAGGCGAAGAAGGCGGAGCAGGACTCTATCGATGCGCAGAAGAAAGCCAAAGACCAGGCCGAGGACTACGCCAAAACAGTCGGCAAGCTTGAGGATGCGCAGAAGTCTGCAAAGGATGAGGAGGACCGCCATAAGGGTGTTCTGGGTGGTCTGCGCAAAGAGATGGATAAGGCGAAGGCTTCAGCTGATGAAGCTGGAACCTCGTTTCACGATATTGGTTCCAAGCTAAAGTCTGGCATGGCTGTCGCATCTGGCGCTGTGGCCGGTGGGCTTGCGGGCCTTGTCAAGGTCGGAACAACTTTTGATAACACGTGGGACACGGTGCGAGCCGGTACTGGTGCCACGGGTGAAGCATTCGAGGCGCTTAAGGAAAATATTCGCAACGTCGCGAAGGAATCTGTGGGCGTTGGTGGGGACTTCGAGGCTATTGGCTCGACCGCCGCGGACCTTAACACTCGCCTGGGGCTGGCCGGTAAGCCGCTTGAGGATATGACGCGGTCGATGCTGCAGCTAAAGGAGCTGGGGGTCGATGCGGATATTAACTCGTTGTCTCAGGCTATGAACGGTTTCGGCGTGGAGGCTGAGTATATGCCGGGCATGCTGGACAAGATGTTCCAGGTGTCGCAGGCTACTGGCTTGTCGGTGTCTGAGCTTGCGAACTCCGCGGTGAAGGCTGGCCCGTCGTTGCGTGGCTTTGGCTTTGATATGGCTGATTCGGCTGCCCTGGTAGGCCAGATGGACAAAGCCGGTCTTGATGCCGATAAGACGCTGCAGTCTATGCAGCGTGCGTTGGCGGAGTTTTCGTCCGAGGGGCGTGATGCGCCGGAGGCGTTGAAAGAAACGATTGGCAGTATCGAGGAGCTTATTAGCGCGGGTGACGATGCGGGCGCTATTGATATGGCGTCTAATATCTTCGGTACTCGTGGCGCTGCGCAATTCGTGGATGCTGTTAAGACTGGCACGCTGTCGGTAGATGATTTCATGGCGGCGACCGGTGCGACGTCAGACACGATTAATGGTGTTGCGGAGGAGACTGCCGATTTTGCGGAGAAGTGGGACCAGTTCAAGCTGAATGCGTTGGCTGCTTTGGAGCCGGTGGCGTCTAAGATTTTTGATTCTATTGCTCCTGCGATGCAGCTGGTCATTGATAAGGTCATGCCGTTGGCGGCGTCTTTTGCGGAGCAACTCGGCCCGGTTCTTGAGGATGTTGTTGGTAAGCTCACCTCGGTTGGTGAGTGGATACTCAAGAATAAGGATTACTTGGTGCCGCTGCTTGCCGCAGTGGGTACTGCGATTGGTTTGTGGAAGGCGTGGGCGCTCGGTATGACTGCCGTGACCACGGCGCTTAAGCTTGCTAAGGCTGCCCAGGAAGGCATGAACCTTGAGATGAAGGCCAATGTTATTGGCATTGTTGTAACGGCGATTGCTGCTTTAGTTGCTGGTCTTGTGTGGTTTTTCACTAAGACTGAGACGGGGCGGGAGCTTTGGGAGAAGTTCACTAGGGCTTTGGGCGATGGCTGGGACTGGGTAGTCGATAAATTGTCGGCTGGTTGGGAATGGCTGAACGAGAAGGTATTCCAACCCTTGGCTGCGTTCTTCACAGAGACCTTATGGCCGACGATTGAGTCTGTGCTTACGTGGGTATCTGATAAGTGGAAGGCAATGCTCGACGCGGTGACAGCCGTGTGGGGATGGCTGCGCGATAATGTGCTCGTCCCGTTGGCGTCGTTCTTCACGGATACTTTGTGGCCGGCTATTTCTTCGGCTCTGGGCTGGGTGTCCGATAAGTGGAATTGGCTCTACGGGATCCTTTCGTCGGTGGTGTCTTGGATTTGGGACAACGTGATCATGCGCTCGATCAACGGCTACGTGAACTTGTGGAATCGGGCGCAGGAGGTTATCGGTTGGCTTGTCGATAAGTGGAACTGGATGCGCGATATGTTGCATGCAGGTTGGACTTGGATCGATGAAAACGTCTTTGCTCCACTTGGTCGAGGGCTGGATACGGTCAAGGGCTGGTTCCAGACTGCTGTGGACGCTATCGGTCGAATCTGGGACGGCATCAAGGAAAAGACCAAGGCCCCGGTTCAGTTTGTCGTGGATGTGGTCTATAACGGTGGTATCCGTAAGGCGTGGAACGCTGTCGCGGGCCTCGTCGGCCTGGACAAGCTGAAGGAGATCAAGTTTGCGACCGGCGGCATCCTACCTGGCTACACGCCGGGTCGTGACCCGTACACCTTCATCGAGCCGCGCACCGGAATGCGTATTGGTCTATCTGGTGGTGAGGCGATTGTTCGCCCGGAGGCCACACGTGTGCTGGGGTCTGCATGGGTTGATGGCGTGAATGCCGCCGCTCGTGTTGGCGGTGAGAAGGGAGTAGCGGATTTCCTCTACAAGGACCAGGATAAATCCCTAGGTCATTTCTATTCCGGCGGTGTGATTGGGTCGATTACCGATTGGGTTCACAAGTACTACCCGATGATGACCATCACGTCCACACTGCGAAACACAAATGACTATCACGGTCAGGGCCTCGCGGTGGACTTTTCCAATGGTACGGACACGACGCCGCAGATGCAGTCAGCTGCGCAGAACCTGTTCAGCAACTACGGTAAGGGCCTGCTGGAGCTCATTCACTCGCCGTTTAATCACAATGTGAAGCACGGCAAGGACGTGGGCGACGGTTTCGGGTTCTACGGTGCGGCAACGATGAACCAGCACCGTAACCACGTTCATGTGGCATCACAGCAGCCATTGGGCGACCCGAAGAATATGGTGGAGATGGTCTGGGATGGTGCTAAGGCTGTATTCCGCTCTATTAAGGAGCGCGTGACGGGCCTGTTTACCCCCATTATCGATAAGGTCAAGGGGAAAATCGGCGGTTTCAACGCGCCGGGTGTTATCGGCGATCTGCCTCAAGCTTTCTTTGAGAAGGTTTGGGGTAAGGCGAAAGAATTTATCCTGGGCAAGGCTGATGAGGCGGCGTCCTATTCTGGGGCTGCTGGCAGTGCTGGTAGCGCCGAGTCATGGCGAGAGATGGCTGTGGCTGCGATGCGACGGCAGGGTTTTAATGCTGATGACCCTGCTCAGGTGAATGCCATGCTGGCTCAGATCATGTCTGAGTCTGGTGGCGATCCGGGTATTGCTCAGCAGATCGTCGACATCAACGGCACTGGTGAATCTGCCGGTGTCGGTCTGCTGCAGATTATCCCTGGCACATTTGCTGCTCACCGTGACCCTGAATTGCCGGATGATCGGCGTGACCCGTGGTCGAATATGAACGCGGCGCTGCGCTACTACAAGTCGCGGTATGGCACGGACCTGACCACGATGTGGGGCCACGGACATGGTTACGCTTCCGGCGGTATTGTTGAGCTGCCGAAGCTTTACGATGCAGGCGGTTGGCTTCCCCATGGAGGGTCTGCAGTAAACCTTTCTGGCAAACCAGAACCCGTGTTTACAGCTGGACAATGGAGCGATTTGGCATCACTGATCCGTGGTGTGGGGGACCTTGTTCCTGCTATCAAGGCGCAGACTGAGCAGGCCGCGAAGATGGTCGAGTCTACACAGGAGTGGATGGCGAAGGTCGCTGACCCCAGCTCTGTTGAGGGTATTAGCCTGAGGTCTGGTATCCATAAGGTTCTTGACCTGGGGCTCGACCTTCCAGGTGAAGAGGTCATTTCCTCTATCCTGGATGGGGAGAAAACCTTGTGGGATTCGCGTGAGCGCGCCATCGGCCACGTTGAGGCATTGAAAGAAAAGGAGGAAGCACTTCTTAAAGCCAAGGAGGAGCTTGCCAAGCTAGAAAGCGAGCAAGCCACTGGTGGCCCATCTAAAGATCTTCAGAAGAAGATTGATGAAGCCCAGGCCAAACTGGAAGAGGCTAAGGCTGACCAAGCCAAGGCCGCCTCGGAAGAGGAGCGCGCTAAGGCTGCTGACAAGGTCAAGGAAGCCGAGGAGAATCTCAAGAAGACCCGTGAGGATGTGGCGTCCGCTGCTGAGGATGATGCGAAGAAACGGGCGGAGAGTATCACTAAGGCTAATGAGAGTGTGAAGAAGGCGGAGTCTGATCTGGCGGAGGCGCGTAAGGCGCAGGCGCAGGATTTGGATAACATCGTGCTTGTTTCGCAGGATTCGATGGCTGGTCTTGCTGGTCAGGCGCGTGGGTTGGCTAATCAGTTGATTGGTATGGGTGCGCCCGCTGGCGCGGTCCAGGCCGGTCTGGCGGGTGTTACCAGTGCGTTGTCGCAGGTTGCTGGTATGGCTGGTCCTGCTGGGTTGACGCTTGGCATGGTGATGGATGCTTTGAAGGCGGCCGTCAATATCGTCAAGACGATCGTTGATTTCATTAAGGGAATCATTGAGAGAATCCGCAAGGCTCGGATTGAGGCCTATAAGGCCTTGTCTGATGGCCTGGCGGTTATTGCTGATTATGCGAAGATTATCCATGACATGCAGGTCAATATTGCGGAGTTGCAGCAGTCGATTGTGCGTGGCCTTATGGCGCAGCGTACCGCGGAGTTTAATCTGAAGGTTGCTGCGCAGGACCGTCTGATTGCTGAGGCTGAGGGTCATCTTAAGGTGGCTGAGGCCAGGATGAAGCTTGATGAGGAGGTCCGCAAGGGCGCACTTGCCGCGCAGTTAAAGCTCATGGGTCTGCATGAGGACTGGGATACCTATATGGCATTCCAGGCGCTGCAGTCCAAGGGTGTGCTGGAGAAGTGGTCGGATGCGGCTATCTCTGCTCTTTTTGAGTATGAGAAGGCGCGTGCCGAAGCGCTGAAGGGTGAGCTGCAGGCCCGTGTTGATTACATCAATGCGGAGGCGAAACTTGCTGAGGCTACCCGCCAGAATCTGCGTAATCAGCAGGACTTGGTGACTGCGCAGGAGCGTCTGATTCGGATGTCTGCGAAGGTCGCCGGGGTTGACCTTGAGGACGCTACGGGTATGTCGCAGATTGCGAAGCTCATGGCGGAGATTTCCGAGGCTAGTGCTAAAGCTGACAAAAATGTTCTGGGCAAGATTGGTGCTTTCTTCGGCGCTAAGGGGCCGAATGCGTCAGCTTATCGAGGCCAGCTTAATCGGGTTGAATCCTTAAAGGGTGTCTTGAGGACTCTGATTAAGGAAACGGGCGCCAATATTGACATGGGCAAGGTCGACAGGGTTCTCAAGAAGGCCGCCTCTGGCGGGTTCTGGGGCCAAGACCCGATGGATGTTTTGCGTAATGAACTGCCGGAGTTGGTGGCTGCGGAATCGTCTTTGAAGACCAATGAGTATTTGAAGCCGATTTACGACATTCGTGACCAAAAGCGCGAATTGGAACGTAAAGCGGAAGACCTTAAGGCTGAAATTGATGTGTATGAAAAGGTCACGCCACTAGAGAAGACCATCAAGGGCCTTGAGTACGCCATCAAGGGGCTTGGTGAGAAGGCTCAGGCGTGGGCTAAGGGTAATGAGAAGCTGCGCGGTGACTACCTTCGTTCGGCTGAGGCGAACGAGAAGGCTGCGGAGGATCTTGGGGTTTCGTGGAAGCTTGACCCGAAGTACGCCAACGGCGCCGTTCGTGAGCAAATTCGCCGTGAGATCACTATCCATATGGATGGTGAGAAGATGTACACCGCTGATCAGGTTGACAAGCTGTTGGCTGAGGTGACTGCGGGTACGTCGACGCGTGTTCGTGTGGTTCGTCCGGCGTCTCTTGTTGCTAGTACTAAGCGTGGGGAGGTGATTTAATGCTTCGCGTTGAGTTGATTTCCTCCACGGGTAAGACTTACCTGTTGACTGGTACGGAGGCCCAATCCCCGGTGCTTTCTGAGGAAGGTGCCCTTGTTGAGCTGCGCGCCCAGGTCACGCGCTCTGATTTGTCGCGCCCTGGGCGCCCCGGTGTGATTGCAGGCAGTCGGAATTACGGCCCAATTGACGTTGGTATTCCGTTCTACCTGCATGCGGATACTGGGGAAGAGCTGGAGCGCGTGTACCGGGAGTTTCGTCAGGGTTGGCGTGGCGTTTCTACCTTTAAGGTGGAGGCGGATCATCCGCTCTCGCCACTGTTTTTGGATGTGACTGCTGGTGTTTTGCCGGGTGTGTCTGTGGATGTGCGTCGGCGCACGATGGTTGCTTTGTCGGTGCCGGTGTTTAGCGAGAAGGGGCTGTTTAGGACTTCTGTGCAGTACGGCACTGGTACGGTGACGGTCACTAATTCTGGTGACGTGACGGTGTATCCGCGGATTGTGGCGACGGATGGCGGGAAGGTGACGTGCCCTAGTGGCGCGTCGTTTACTTTGCCGACTGGCTCGTCGACGGTGGAGATGTCGTCGGAGGGGTTGATGCTCGAGGGGGCTTTTCCTGAGGGCGTGGAGCCTGGGAGGTCTGGTACGTGGGTGGTTCCTGCTGGTGCTCGCTTGGAGTGGGTGTTGCAGGTTGCTGACCCGTGGGCCTGATCTGCCTTTTGGTCGTCATAGTGGCGTAAATGTGCCCTTGCTGGTGTAGGGGCTTTTTGGGCTTAAAACAACGCGAGGGTAGCCCACCTCGCCCTTTTTTATCACTAAAGCTTTGGGAGTGTGAGCATGGTCGATTGGCAATCATGGCGAAAGCACGTGGGTCGCACGATTGATGAGCGTGGCCGTTGGTACGGGCTCGGTAACGCCGACGGCGAGCCGCTCATGACTTTGCCGGAGCCGTTGGGGGATGGGCTTGCCGCCCCGGAGCAGTGGATGGAAGCCTCGGACATTGAATTTAAGATGCCGGCCATCACGCCATCCGGTGAGCTTCACCCCGCTTACCAGAAGCTTATCGGTGATGCCCTGGATCATATTGATGCCAGTGGCCGGGTAAGTGTCGACGATGCCGAAGATTTCACCCTACTAGCGGCGTGGCGTGGCCACGATGGGGAGATCATTAGGCGTGGCGGCCTTGTGGTCAATCCGAACGCGGAAGACCCCGATAATGATGGCGTGCCGCAAACGTTGACGATTCCGGCACTTAATGCGGCTGACGTGTGGAATACGGTGTTTGCGGTGTCGTGGCCTGCCGCGTGGTGGGCTGCAAAGCCATACGATAAGACTTCGGATGAGTCCGGTTTGGAGTATTCGCGTGCGTGGAAGATGGCACGTGTAGAACTTGCTGGGCAGTCGATGTTCACGTTCAAGGAGGGTAAGGCTGGTTTTGTGATTCGTCGTCTGGCGCAGGAGTCTTTGGATGCGATGATGATGACACAGGCCGACCCGGATGGCATGCGGTGGGTTGATGACCCGTTCCATGTTGTTGAGGTTCCGGAGGTTGATTCTTCGCCGGTTATTTCTCTGGAGGCTAGGGACGGCACCCTGTGGGATACGGTCGCAGCCCAGGCGAAGAATGCCGGTGTGATTCTTGGAGCCAAGATGTGGTGGCCGGGGGATAAACCAATTCTTTGCTGGAATCAGGCGGCGTCTACGATGACGCCGGGGCAGGTGGATATTAGCCCGTCGGTGGGGGAGTCGAAGCGTACTTTGTCCTATCGTTCATTCCCGCATGCGATGGTCGTGCTCACGGTGAAGGAGGTTAAGAATGCGTAGGCCCTATTTTGTTGCAGATTCCGCATCGGTGACGGTGCTGCATTCGGTAGCGTCATCCGCTTTCGGTAAGTACTCGCTGACTGTGCCGGACGGCGTCAACGTTGATGATGTTTATAAGCTTTCGGCGCCGGGTAATGAGCTGGGCTACGTGGCGCAGTTAGCGCCAGAGGGTAGGCGTGTTGGCGGGTTTGCTCGCCGGTTTGTGCGTGCTGATGTGAGTGTGCGGTCTATTGGTGAGTCGAATGATGACACGTGGACGGCGGCCTCTGATGTGGATACGACGCTCAAAGAGGCGGCTAGTCGTGTGCAGGGTGATTTCTTTTTGGAGTCGGATATTACGCTGGCTGGTCTTGGCCCGTGGATACCGTTTGAGCACTTCGATGTGGGCGATATTGCTGATGTGGAGATTTGGGGCCGTGTGGTTCCGTTGCCGGTCACGCGTATTGAGCCGATTGTTTCGGAGCATTCCATTGTGGATTGGAAGATCCATGTTGGCGGGCAGCTTGTGTCTGATGAGGAGGCGCGCCTGGCGGAGAATGATGTTGTTCGTCGGGCTGTGGTTGATTCTCGCCGTGATTTGGCGGGGGTGGCTGAGACTGCGTCTAAGGCTGTTGAGACGGCTTCTTCTGCTGTTAGTAAGGCTGATGCTGCGCAGGGCACGGCGGATTCGGCGGTGTCTGGGGTGCAGTCGGTGCGTGAGGCGTTGGGTGGTGTGGGGGCTTCGGCGCAGACGCTGGTGTCTCAGCTTGCTGCACTTAATGCGCAGCTGCAGGCGCAGGGTCAGTCGCAGCAGCCGGGCCTACTACCGGCCTACCTTGATTTGAATACGCGCTTGTGGAAGCAGCAAAAGGGTATTGACGACGCCCAGGATAAAGCCACTAAGGCGCTGGAGCAGGCGCAAGATACACAGGGCGAGCTGATCCGAGCTAACCGACGAATCAGCGAGGACCTGCAACGCACTAAATCGCTCTTGGTTTTCATGACCAAGGACGCTGGGGCGACATCAATTAATCACAAATGCGTTCGACTTTGGCTGTCTGGCAAGCAGTTTTATCTTGCTGCCCAGTCAGGGTGGGTTGGCTACGCGATGGTGGATGTCAATACGTCTACTGGAAATATTGACAAGTATTTCTATTACGTCGCGGATGGTTATTTGTGGGAGTCGAATGGGCTTAGCTCGGATGGGTCTCCGAGCTACACAGGAGGGTCTAATAAGCGTTCCGTTGCGTTTTCCACACCGGAGTTGTTCGCGTCTGTCCGGTCGGTGGCCGTGACTATTTATCCGTTTTAAGGAGAAATTATGCCTGTTGTTTCTGGTTCTTTGGTTTTTGTGACGTCGCGGCCGTCGGCGGTGTCTGAGGTGTGGGTGCGTGCTCGTGATGTGCGTACTAGTGTTCAGGGTGTTGTGGTTGAGTCGAATGACCGTATCCCTGTGGCTAATGGTGCGGTGTCGTTTGAGGTGTTGCCTGGGCCTGCTGTGCTTACCCTTGTGGAGGCTGGGCGCCCGGTGGATACGATTCCGATTGTGGTGGGTGACGCCTCGGAGCAGTCTTTGATGGATGTGGTGGATGCGGCGCTTATTGTGGATGAGTCGCAGGCGTCGGTCATTGAGTCTTTGGCGGCGCAGGTTGTGGCTGATGCGCATGCGGCGGCGGCTGCGGCTGCGGAGGCGAAAGAGTCTCAGGTGGCGTCGTCGTCGTCAGCGTCGGCTGCTGAGGGGTCTGCGAGCGCGGCTGATGTGTCTGCTAAGGCGGCTAAAGCCTCGCAGGATGCGGCGGCAGGCTCGGCTTCATCTGCTAAGCAGTCGGAGTCTAACGCGGCGGAGTTTAAGAACGCGGCCGACAGCTCCGCGTCCGATGCCGCTACGTCTGCTGGTAGTGCGAAAAAGTCTGAGGATGCGGCGAAAGCGGCACAGGCACGTTCCGAGGAAATCGCTTCTAGTACGTCGTGGGATGGTGACAAGCTGACCGTGAATGGTAAGACCTCCCCGTCTCTACGCGGCCCTAAGGGTGATAAGGGCGAGACCGGCAGTGTAGAAAATGTGTCGTGGGATGATATTTCGGGTAAGCCGGATTTGGCTTCTACGTGGGATGAGGTGAAGGGCAAGCCAGCCGCTTTCCCGCCTACGACTCATACGCATACCACTGGGCAGGTCGAGGGGCTTGATGCCGCGTTGGCTGGCAAGGCTGATAAGGGGCACAAGCATAAGGTCGAGGATGTGGATGGTCTTAAAGAACGCCTTGACCAGCAGGATGGGGCTGCGCATGAGTTTTACACTTCGATTATTGATGTTAGAAGGAAGCTCAGAGTCAAGGCTGATGAGTCCTATGTGAAATCCCAGATTGCTTCGACGCGGTCTTATGTGGATAGGGCGGTGGCTGATGGCAGCAAAATTAAGGTGGTGTCGTCGCTGCCGTCGTATCCGGATTCGTCGACCGTTTACATTGTGGTGTAGGGGGCTAGCATGCTTTATGTAGGTAATAAAATCCCTAAGCAGGTCACGGTAGGGGGGGGGCAATGCTAAGGCTGTTTTCTACGGGCCGCGGATTGTCTGGGCGCCTGACTGGTCCGCAGAAAGAAAAGCTCAGGGGGGCGAGATTAAGCCCGGCACCTACGTGTACTACGACGGCCAATTTTGGAAAACCACGCAGTGGTCGTCGCTTCCTCCTGGCTCGTCGAGATTGGTATGGGAGCAAATCGGATGAGGTGGCCGCATGCTCTATGTAGGCAGCAAATACCCCTCGAATGTGGCGGTGGGCAGTAAGCGTGCGAAAGCGGTGTTCCGTGGCAGCACCCCACAATGGGCACCACCATGGCAGGCCACCGCAAGCTACGCCGTGGGCGACGTCGTCATGAGCCGTGGCGGCTTCTGGGAGTGCATTAAGACGCACAAATCGAAGAATATTTACGAGCCGGGCAGTGACTACGGATCACAGGATTACTACTGGCGCATGTATCGACCGTGACACACGATGAGACAAATACTAAAGGAGAAATCATGAGCATTGAGCAAATCAAAGAGTCCATTCAGCAGCTCACTGATGATGAGGTAGAAAAGCTGGGTGTGTGGATCTATGGGGATGAGCGGGAGCGCCGCGCCACGCTTAAAGCCGTGGAGCAGGCCCAGGCGGAGGTGGTCAAAGATCTACAGGACGCGGGTAAACTCCCGCTTCCGGACGCGCTCACCGACCCGGAAAAACTGCCAGCGGCTATTAGCGACGTGCCAGAATGGGTAAACCCAGGTACGGATCATTCCATGATGTACCGCGAGGGCGACATCGTGCGACACCAGGGCCGCATTGTGCGCTCTACCTACAAGGGCCTGAATCATTGGGAGCCAGGAGCGCACGGCGTGGACGAGCACATCTGGCTGGATATCACCGACCGCTACACCAACCCCCAGCCAGAAGAGCCGGGCACCGGCGAGGTGCGACCGTTTGCCCCAGGCCTCGACGTAGCGGAGGGCGACATCCTGGAGTATGAGGGTGCCCACTACCGGGTACTCTCCGCACACACCACCGCCACACACTGGCCACCAGACCAAGCCCACGCCCTTTTTGAAAAACTCTAACCACAAGCCCCTAACCGCACAGGTCAAGGGGCTATTTTCATGCCCAAAGGAGGGAAAGTTATGACAACGATGCCGGTAAATGCGGGTTTCGTGGTTACGTCGCCGTTTGGGGCGCGCTGGGGCACAACCCACTGGGGTACTGATTTTGGCCTTGCGGGTGGTTCTGGCGGGCACCCTATTTTTGCGGTGCGTGAGGGCACAATCACCCGCGCTGGCGCGGCGTCTGGGTTTGGGCAGTGGATCACCCTTGATGTGGACGCGGAGCACGGCGGCGGACTGTTTGTCTACGGGCATGTCATCCCAGAAGTCAGCGTCGGGCAGCGTGTGTCCGAGGGGCAGCGAATCGGGCGCATTAACCCCGACTCGAATACCAACGGGGGCGTGGCGCCTCATCTTCATTTTGAGCAACACCGCTACGTGTGGTCGCAGCCGGGGCCGGATCGTCTCGACCCGATGGCTCATGCGCTTAAGGGCGCCGTGTGGCCAGGGCAAGGCAAGAAGAAGGAGGACAAAATGGCAACACTATTTGGTGTTGACGTTTCGGAGCATCAGGACGGCATGAGTCTTGCAGCTGCGAAGCGTGAGGGCATCGAATACGCAATCATCCGCACCACGGACGGCACGTACAAAGACCGCTGCTACCGAAGTCATCTTGAGGACGCGGAGAGCGCGGGCCTAATCACGGCGGCCTACCACTACCTCCGCAACCCATCGGAGGGTACCACCATAGCGCAGCAGGTACAGGCAGCACTTGAAGTCATGGGCGACAAGAAGCGCCCCATCTGGCTTGATTGCGAAACACCCGCCGGTTTGCACGTCGACCATATTCGCGAGTGCAAGCGCGAGTTTGAGCGCCACGGGGTGCGCGTTATCGGCGCGTATTCCTACGTCCCGTACTGGGAGGGGCGAATCAGCCCGCATGAGCCGGACAGCCACGAGTTCGGCGCGTTCTGGGTCGCAGCCTACGGGCAGAACCGCACCGGCGCACCCGCCGCAATCTACCCCGGCAACGGGGCGTCGCAGTGGGATTATCCGCTCGGCAATCAAAAGCCAGTGTTGTGGCAATACGGTAGCAATGCCCAGGTAGCAGGCTACAGCGTGGACATCAACGCCTACCGAGGCACGCGAGACCAACTACGCGCCCTGTTCTACGGAGGTAAACAACATCATGAGGGAGAAGAAATGACCACTAAATTTTTTACCGATTTTCTGACCGGCTACCTTGGCCCTCAGATTGACGCGATTCAGGAAATATGGCGACAACTTCGAGGACCATCGGGTAACGGCTGGCCTCAATTAGGGCAGGACAGTCAAGGCCGCAACCTAACCCTTGTCGATGCCGTGGCAAGTATTCGCCACCAGCTCGCCCAAATCCAATCAGACCTAGACGAACTCAAGGGGAGGAAATAGAATGGCACGCCACTACGACCAAGCAGTGATTAACACGGTTTCGGAGCGAATCGCCGACGCAGTAGCCACGGAGCTTAAAGAACAGCCGTGGTGGCTCCGCTACAAAGGCTCAATCATGCTCGCTTTGCAAGCCCTAGCGTGGGTGGCTGGCGCGCTGCCGGTCATGCTTGCGGATGCCCCAGCTTGGACGATTTTTGCCGTCGGTGCGATCGGCTATTTTGTCACCGCCCTAGTTAACCGGCTCACTGTGGATGGTGTCACCCCAAGCATGGCGCCGCGCCTCGCAGCCCAAGCAGAATACCAGGAGCAGAAAACCGCCCCGCAGCTCGCAACTCTGCCGGTCTACACCGGCCCCACCACCAACGAGGCATGATGACTCGCACGCTTCAATGCATTATCGGGGCGCTCGCATTTCAGATGCTTTCGCGAGGCATGGATTACGCGCTAGGCAACCCGCAGCAGGGCGTCGGAGCGTTCCGCGTTCGGGATGTTACCCCGCCTGTCGTGTGGGGCGCGGCCTGTATCATCGCCGCACTCATCGTCGCTATCGGGCTACTAAAACAGTGCCCACGGATTGTGCGCGCCGGGGCTGTCCTCGCCGCCGCGATCTACGGCGCTTTTGCTGTGATGGTCTTCGATGATGTGTACATGCAAGGGCCGATTGATGATTGGCGATTCTTCACCGGGTATATTTCCGCCGCGTTCATGTGGGCTGTGATCGCGTGGTCACTCACGATACGGATCGCCGTAATCAAGCATAGGAAGGGGAAGGATGGAGACCACAGATCTGCTTAGCTTCCTCACCAACTCTAGGACGCCGGGCGGCTTCCTCCTCACCATCCTCATCATCCTCGCCCTGGTCTCAGGGTTGATGTCTAAGGCCGCGGCGGACTATGGCGGTATCTTTGGTAAAGCGGCCCGCGCTATACGCCAGCACAAAGAGGACGCTATCGCCGCGGATGAAGCCAGCGACGCCCGCCGCCTAGACCGCCTGGAGAAAACAATCCAGCGCCTCGATAGGGAAGTGGCTGAGCTGCGGACGAAAGAATCCCGACACCATGAGTATCAATTGTGGGTTGCTGGTTTGTGGCGCGGCTTGGAGTTCTGGGCGGTAGATAAGGGCCTGACGCTACCGCCGCCACCATTCATGAGCTACCCGGAGTGGATAAAGCAAAAATACCCGGAGACGACACAGAAGTAACTACCGACCCTCACCCCTTGTGGTGGGGGTCTTTTCGTCGTTTTACTCTATAGGTTTACGCCCAAGCTCTTCGCACAAGCTGAGATAGGCCCGGAATCTCTCAATCCGCACCCGCACCGCCACATGGGATACGCCCACGCTACGTCCTATCTCCGATAGTGATTCGCCCGCGTCTCTACGCTCCATCCACGCCCTCGCGCCTGGCTTCGCGGTCCGCTCATACAGCTGAATGCGATAGCACCGGTCACTACATGTGTCGCGCCCGCGCACCTCAGTAAGCAGCTTTCCGCAGACTACACAGCGGCGGGTGACCGGCTTTTTCACCCCTTTGATATTTGCCCGCGCCGTCGCTGCTTTCTGCTCAACGACCACACCACGGGAGGTGAATGACTCTTCTGTGCGGGCATGCGACGCGGCTGTGGGGTCGCGCTTTTCTACCATCCGATCCCACTCCGGAGTACCCACATGGCTTAGGGCTTGGCGTGACCTGGCGCGCCGCGTCTCAGGGGCTACTAATCCCATGCCGCGTGGCAACCCATGCGCTTGCTTGTATTCGGCTGCGGTCATGCCGTGGGCTTTAATCAGGTGCGGGGCCAGTGCCCGGTACAGCCCCCCGCACTCATGGCAGATGATGCGCTCATCATCACCATCGAGGTAGCCGTACCGGCCGTGCCCGTCTTTATCGCCGGGTTTCATGCGCGGATGATTTTGTCTACCGCCTGGCGGGAGATACCCGCAGCGGTGGCCACGTCCTGTACGCGTGCCCCGCCGTGCACGGCGGCGCGGATAGCGGCGTCACGCTCGTCGCGTAGAGCATCGGCGGTGTCGGTGGCGTGCTGGTAGTCTGCGGTGGCTTCCTCTAGGGCGGCGAGCTGCTTTTGACCAAGGTCACCGGCGCGGCGTGCGGATTTAACGGCGCCGATAAGGAAGTCGGCATCGTCTTTGCTGATTTCGTCCTCGTCGATGCTGCGATCTTCTAGCTTCTCAATCTGGGCGATGTAGCTGTCTCTTATACACATCTGACGCTGCCGACGATCTA
>OJKS01000049.1_pt1 | contig 36110 bp, 31 predicted proteins | sample 1596761 | NCBI WGS metagenome assembly OJKS01 (sample SAMEA3904700, study PRJEB24821) | metagenome | biome: Builtin; feature: hospital; material: surface | place: USA | collected 2013-08-19 | reverse complement strand
GAGATCCTCTCTGGTCTCGTGGGCTCGGAGATGTGTATAAGAGACAGACCCCGTCCCCTGCAACCTCCCGGCACGACGCCCACACGGCCACTGATGACGCCGCCGATACCGCCACAGCCGTTCCCGCCGCGTCCTCCTCGCATGCCGCCAGCCGCCGCAATCGCTCGCGCTACGGCGACTCCAGGCCGGATCACTACGCCAAGCTGAACAAGCGCCGCCGCGAGCGCTACTAGGGCCCCGGCCTGCCTAGGCTATTGCCTGAACATCCGCCTAGGCCCCAAGGAACAGCCACGGTAGCGGGCGCTGCCCTCTCCCCTTCACGGGTGCTGCCCTCTCCCCTTCACGGGTTACGTGGCCACAAGTTGGCTCTCGAGGCCGTACCCTCTCAACTCTGGCAGCCGCCTAAGCCCACCAACACGAAAAAGACCGCCTCTCGGAACCGAATCCGAAAGGCGGTCTGCCTTGTGCGGCCTGAGGGGATCGAACCCCCGACCTATTGGGTGTAAACCAATTGCTCTTCCAGCTGAGCTAAAGCCGCATGCGCTCTTGCGCTGTTAGAAACAGTAGCGCAGGTTGCTAAAGCAACACAAATCGGCAGGTAAAGACCTACTTCTTGGTGTAGCCACGCTGCACCAAGCACGAGCCTTGCCACTCGCCTAGGCGCTCCGCCTTGGTCTGCACTAGGCCTGCCAGCTGAGCGGACTCAGAGATGAGCCCAGGTTCGACGGTTCCCGGCTTGCCAGCGCCCGGTGTAAGCAGCCAGACTGCACCGTTATCGGCCAGCGGGCGGCTCGCGTCCACCAGTCCATCCACAAGGTCGCCATCTTCTTCGCGCCACCAAAGAAGAACTACATCGCACAGCTCGTCATTTTCTTCTTCCAAGAAGTCATCGCCGAGCACGGCCTCGATCGATTCAGAGATTGCGGTATCGCAATCCTCGTCCCAACCAAGCTCCAGGGCGATCTGCCCTTCCTTGATTCCGAGCTTGACTGCAGCGTCAGCCACTATGCATTTCCTTCCTAATTTAGTGAATGTCTGGTCCGCGTATCGCCCGCATCCTGCGGGTAAATCGCGGCTTAATAGAAGTATTTTAACGCCCACCGGCCCCTTTTACCCGCCTAAGGGCCGCAATTCCCCCATTTTGCAGGCCCTGCCGCCAGCGCAGCTGGCTCCACAGAGTTAGCAAACTACCCTCTTTTACCCCACCGAAGTTTACAAAGATACTGGTTATGGCGATGTAACGTACCGCACGTCCCCTTAAGTCGGACTTCACAACGACTGAGGATCTGTGAGCGCGTATCCTAGTAAGCAAACTGTGCAGACCCTTAAATAGGAGGTTTAAATGGCCGAGAAGGACGCCCACCAGGGCGACTCCAACTTCCCCCTCATCCGCGACGGCGTTGCATCGTATCTTCACGATAATGATCCAGAAGAGACCCGCGAGTGGATGGACTCCCTCGATGGTCTGCTGGACCACTCCGATCCGGAGCGCGCACGCTACCTGATGCTGCGCCTGCTCGAGCGCGCCACTGCGAAGCGCGTTGAGATGCCATCGTTGACGTCTACGGACTTCGTCAACACCATCCCCACCACCATGGAGCCGGAGTTCCCAGGTGATGAGGAGCTGGAAAAGCGCTACCGCCGCTGGATCCGCTGGAACGCAGCCATCATGGTGCACCGCGCACAGCGCCCGGGCATTGGCGTGGGCGGCCACATCTCCACCTACGCAGGCGCCGCCCCGCTGTATGAGGTCGGCCTGAACCACTTCTTCAAGGGTAAGGACGATCCTTCTGGCGGCGACCAGGTCTTCTTCCAGGGCCACGCTTCCCCAGGCATGTACGCACGCGCATACATGGAAGGCCGCCTGACCGAAAAGGATCTGGATAGCTTCCGCCAAGAGGTCTCCCGCGGTGAGGGCGAGGGCCTGCCGTCCTACCCGCACCCGCGCCTGATGCCATGGTTCTGGGAATTCCCCACCGTGTCCATGGGCTTGGGCCCGATTAACGCTATCTACCAGGCACGCTTTAATAAGTACCTGGAAACCCGCGGCATCAAGGACACCTCCAACCAGCACGTCTGGGCATTCTTGGGCGATGGCGAGATGGACGAGCCAGAGTCCCGCGGTCTGCTGCAGATCGCATCCCTCTACGAGCTGGATAACCTCACCTTCGTGGTCAACTGCAACCTGCAGCGCCTCGACGGCCCGGTTCGCGGCAATACCCAGATCATCCAGGAGCTGGAGTCCTTCTTCCGCGGCGCCGGCTGGGAGGTCATCAAGGTTATTTGGGGCCGCGGCTGGGATAAGCTGCTGGAAAAGGACACCGAGGGTGCCCTGGTCAACGTCATGAACACCACCTCCGATGGTGACTACCAGACCTTCAAGGCGAATGATGGTGCCTACGTGCGTGAGCACTTCTTCGGCCGCGATGAGCGCACGGCCAAGCTGGTAGAAGACATGTCCGATGATGAGATTTGGGCACTGCGCCGCGGCGGCCACGATTACCGCAAGGTCTACGCCGCCTACGCCCGCGCGCTGGAGAACAAGGGCACCGGCAAGCCAACCGTCATCCTGGCGCACACCATTAAAGGCTACGGCTTGGGCCACAACTTCGAGGGCCGCAACGCTACCCACCAGATGAAGAAGCTGACCCTGGATGATCTGAAGCGCTTCCGCGATAAGCAGGAGATTCCGTTCTCCGATGCGGAGCTGGAAAAGGATCCGTACCTGCCGCCGTACTACCACCCGGGCAAGGATTCCCCGGAGATCAAGTACATGCTGGAGCGTCGTAAAGAGCTCGGCGGCTTCCTGCCGGAGCGCCGTGAGGACTTCACCCCGCTTGAGGCACCTGCGCTGGATAAGCTGCGCTCCGTGCGCAAGGGCTCCGGCAAGCAGGAAGTAGCCACCACCATGGCCCTGGTGCGCACCTTCAAGGAGATCATGCGCAACAAGGAGCTGGGCAAGCGCGTTGTGCCGATCATTCCGGACGAGGCCCGCACCTTTGGTATGGACTCCTGGTTCCCCACCATGAAGATTTGGAACCCGCGCGGCCAGAACTACGTCCCGGTTGACCATGACCTGATGCTCTCCTACCGCGAGGCCACCGACGGCCAGATCATGCACGAGGGCATTTCTGAGGCCGGCGCCGCTGCCTCCTTCACCGCGGCAGCTACGTCCTACGCCACCCAGGGCGAGGCCATGATTCCGCTGTACATCTTCTACTCGATGTTCGGCTTCCAGCGCACCGGCGATGCCTTCTGGGCGGCCGGTGACCAGATGGGCCGCGGCTTCATTATCGGCGCTACCGCCGGCCGCACCACCCTGACCGGTGAGGGCCTGCAGCACATGGACGGCCACTCCCCGGTCTTGGCCGCTACCAACCCGGCCGTGGTTTCTTATGACCCGGCCTTCGGCTACGAGGTTGCGCACCTGGTCACCCGCGGCATTGAGCGCATGTACGGCAAGGACAACGAGGCCATCATGTACTACCTCACCGTCTACAACGAGCCGGTGCACCAGCCTGCCGAGCCGGAGGACTTGGACGTGGAGGGCCTGCACAAGGGCATCTACCACTTCAACACCGCTGAGGGCGGCTCCATTGCTGCCAATATCTTGGCTTCCGGCGTGGGCGTGCACGAGGCGCTGCGTGCACAGCAGCTGCTTGCCGACGACTTCGATGTCAAGGCCTCCATCTTCTCCGTCACCTCCTGGAACGAGCTGGCCCGCGACGGTGCCCGCCGCAACAAGGAGGCCCTGCGCAAGGGCGAGGAGCCGACCGAGGCATTTGCTACCTCCCAGCTCAAGGGCTACGAGGGTCCGTTCGTTGGTGTCTCTGACTTCACCACCGAGCTGCAGGAGCAGATCCGCCCGTACGTCCCGGGTACCTACATCACCTTGGGTGCGGATGGCTTCGGCTTCTCCGATACTCGCGAGGGCGCACGCCGCTACTTCAACATCGACGCCGAGTCCATCGTCGTCGCAGTGCTCGATGGCTTGGCTCGCGAGGGCAAGATTGAGCGCTCCGTTGTGGAGAAGGCAGCCAAGGATCTCAAGCTGGATGATCCGACCGCTACCACCCACATCGAGGACTAATCCCCGCATTGGTGCGAGCTAGAACCGCACCAATGCGTTACAAGTAAGGCGCCGCCGGCTTCCCGCCGCGGCGCCTTTTGCATGCCTCCAGAGTGGCTCTATCGAGCGGCCTGCCTATATCGCGTCGAGGACGCGGCCGAGGGCCGCGGAGATAGCCTCAGGGTCTTCAAGAATCACCATGTGTCCGGAGCCTTCCACCGTTTGCAGGCTCGCGGCGGGCCAATTCTCACAGAGCACTTCGGATTGCGAACGCGGGGTGACGATATCGGCGGTGCCCACCACTACTTCACCGTGGAGTTTTGCCAGCCGTTCTGCGGCACCATACTCGGCGTGATCCAAAAGGTCATCGAAGAAGCCGGAATAGGAGGCCAAGGGGGTATCGAGAAGCATGGCAACGTGGAACTGCAGCTTCTCCATCTGGGGAAAGCCGGCTAGGGTCACGGCAAAAAGCGGGGCGATAAAGCGGGCAACTTCAAAGCGGGCACTATCGACGCGCCCGGGCAGGCGCAGGCACAGGCGGTAGAGCGCGTGCAGGGACTTGGACTGCAAAATCTGGGCCACGCCCTTGGCCGCAAAGCGACGCATAGAGGTAGAAATCAGCAACGCGCCCTTGATGCGCTCATACACCTCGGCCGGCGCACGGCGGATGAGGTTCAAGGCAACCATGCCGCCCAGGGAATGGCCCACGATGACCAGATTGCCGTGGGGAGCGCGCTCGCGGATGACGGCTAGGACGTCGTCGGCAGCCGCGTCAACGGTGCACTCTTCTGGGTCGACCGTGCTGGACTGCCCATGCCCGCGCAGGTCCACCAACAGTGCGCGCGCGTTGCGGCCGCGCAGGTAATTGGCCTGGTCATAATAGGCCTCTGAAGACAGGCAATAGCCGTGGATGAAGACCACCGTCACAGGGGCGTCCTGCTGGCCCACTTCGTACCAGGCGATGTCTAAGCCATCGTGGTCCACGGTGCCAGACGCGCTGATGTGAGTAAGCCCCGGCTCGGTAGAGGGATCATGCAACCCGCCATAGAGCTTTTCTAGCTCGGCGCGGTGCGAGGGGCGCAGGCGCTTGAGCCAACTACGCGCCACAACGGAAGAACGTTTTCTCAATGCCATAACGGGATCAATACTAGACTGGTGGGCATGGCAAACGACCTCAGTGCCCAATTGCAGGCAAAGTTTAATGCGAGTGCGCCGGACAAGGAGCCGGAGCGCGATACTCTCGGCCAGCTCATCGCGCTCATCCACAAGGTCACCGGGACCGAGGAAGACTTGGGCCGCGAGACCCGCCTGAAGGATATCGGCGTGGAGTCGCTCGATCTGGTGGAGCTTACCGTTCGCGCGGAAGAGGCTTTCCAGGTGCGTTTTTCTGAGGAGACGATGCTCAACAGCGAAACCATCGGCGATATCGCCGAGTATGTGGAGGATCACCAATGATTTCTTACCTATCAGACATGGACGGCGTGCTCATCAAAGAAGGTGAGATGATCCCTGGCGCCGATAAATTTATCCAGGCACTCAAAGACAATGACATCGAGTACATGGTGCTGACCAATAACTCCATGTCTACCCCACGGGACCTGTCAGCCCGCCTGCGCAATACCGGCCTGGACATTCCTGCTGAGCGCATCTGGACCTCCGCTACCGCTACCGCGAACTTCCTTTCCAGCCAGGTAAGCTCCAGCAAGGCCTACGTAGTGGGCGAATCCGGCCTGACCACCGCCATGCACGAGGCGGGCTGGATCCTCACCAACGATGATCCGGACTTCGTGGTACTTGGTGAGACCCGCACTTACTCCTTTGAGGCGATTACCACCGCCATCAACCTCATCCGCGATGGTGCGCGTTTTATTGCCACCAACCCGGATGTCACCGGCCCCGCCCCCACGGGCGTACTTCCAGCTACCGGCGCCGTGGCTGCGCTCATTACCGCCGCCACCAACCGCGAGCCTTATTACGTGGGCAAGCCTAACCCGGTCATGATGCGTTCGGCGCTGAATAATATCGGCGCCCACTCGGAGGAGACGATCATGATTGGTGACCGCATGGATACCGATGTGAAGGCGGGCCTTGAGGCCGGTATGCGCACGGTACTGGTACGTTCCGGCATTTCCGATGACCACGAGATTTCTCGCTACCCGTACCGCCCGTCGGCCGTGCTGAAATCCGTGGCGGAGCTGCCAGACAGGATCCTGGATCCTTTCGCAGAGGCGGAATAGTCCATAGCCGAGCGCACCACCCGGCGGCAGAAGCAAAGGGGTTGGCCAGCAACAGCTGGTCCAACCCCTTTCGTGCCTTCTACGGCAGGCGCACGGCAGCAGTAAAGCCGTGGCGCTGCGCGAGGTAACGCACGACGCAATCAAGCGCGTCCAGCTCCTCGCGGGTGCCGGTAAGCACCTGGTGGCAGCCGATACCGCTGCCCGCGTTGGCGCAGGCGCTCCCGCCTTGGGCAAGCGCCGCTACGGAAAGCCCATCCCGGAACCAACGAGTGCACCACTGAGCGGTCAGTGGGTCATCGCCCGGAATGATAAATTCCGACTCGGTACGGATGCACCGATCCATGGCGTGTTCAATCTCCGAGCGCAGCTTGCGCGGCATCCCGGAAATCTTAAGCACACCAGTGACCACGGTGGCGCCGCCGTTGACGGAGGGCCACGTGGAGGTGGAGGCCGGCTGTTCAACCGGCGCAGGGTTAACGCACGTATTCATAGCCGATTCTCCCTCGACATAGATCACCACCGCACGAGGCCTGCCGGCCCGGCGCGATGCAAGACGAGCTTCGTCTTCCCCAACGAACTGTCTGATGCGTCTGCTCACAATTTTCCTGCGTCACACCCCTCCCTACAACCCTCAACTTTCACTTCAACCCCCATTCGCTAAACCTCAACCCTAGGTACAGACTGGGGCCAAAGTTGCAGGTGAAACCAATGTTACAAATGTGAAATTTGGAGTTTGCTGAGAAAATTCTGCCCCTTCTTGACGGAAGGAAACAGAAGCCCTGCTCACGCACGAGAACGCGCAACTAGAATCTCACGCAACCGCCGCCCGTGCGCTCGCGCCGGTCTCCTGCGCCGGATGGCCCCTTCTCGCACGAAATTCCCCGACTTCTCCCCGCCCCGCGGGGGAGCCTTCCACCGCACCACTTCCCCCAGTGGAAGGCGCTCGCTCCACCAAAGCGGGCAGATTACAAAGAGTTCCAGATGGCGGTATTCGTATCGTGCCAGAGCGGCTTGCACCATTCGCCAAAGTCGCGGTTTGTGAGCGCGACCATGGCATAGTCGCCGGCGACCCAGAGGTAGGTGCCGGACATGCCGAAGTGACCGACGGCGTCGGCAGGCAGGGCGCCCATCCAGTGATCTTTGTCGCCGTGGATTTCAAAGCCTAGGCCCCAGGTGCAGTCTTTGAAGCTGCCGTAGCCCGGAACGATGCCGCGCAGGCCGCCGAAGTGTACGCGGCGCATATCGGTCACGGTGGAGGGGTGCAGGATTTGTGGATTCTGGACTTCCGCGGCAAAGGCCGCGAGGTCCTCCACTGTGGAGACCAAACCGTGGCCGGCCGAGCCTTCGAGCCGGGTGGAATTCATGCCCAGCGGGGCCAAGATGCCTTCGCGCAGGTACTCGGCAAAGTCCATGCCCGTAGCTTCAGCCACGGTATCCGCGGCCCACTCATAACCGGCCGAGGAATAGATGCGGCGCTCGCCCACCGGCTTCTGTGGCTCCCGGGAATCAAAGGAAATGCCAGAGGCGTGCGCAAGGAGGTGCTCGAGCGTGGAGCCCTCCGGGCCGGCGGGCTGCTCAAGCTCTACGGCGCCTTCTTCCACGGCCAGCATCACGCCGTAGGCCGCGACCAGCTTGGTTACCGATGCCACCGGAAACTCGCGGGCGGTATCCCCCACCGTTTCTTGCACCTCGCCGCGGTGCAGCAAGGCTCCGGCCACCGTATCCGCGGGCCACTGGCTAATTTGGCTAAATTCACTCATACTCACCAGCCTACTGAGCCTCATTCGGAAGGACTGGACCGCTGTGGGCGCGCCTTTGAGCCGGTCACCCCTTTGGCCTACTGGGCCCGCACACCTTAGGTCCAAGGTGATCGGGCCGATCTGAGCGAATGGCCCCCTCAATTCAGCCCTAAAGTCCTCAAATCAGCCCGATCAGAATGGACCTAAGCCACAGAAGCCGGCGAAAGCCCCTCGAAACCGCCCAACCGCCAGACGCGTCAGTCCCCCAGGAGGCCGCCCAAGTAAACCATCGGTTAAAACAACAAGAACATTTTATGGAATCGGACAGGAAACGGTTGCACGCCCATTAGACATGAGAAAACTTTCAACCATGTCTAATAATTCTAAGAACACGGGCAGCGCAGTTAACCGCCGCCGCTTCCTGCAATCCACCGGTACCGCCGGTGCCGCCATCGCTTTGTCCGGTGCAGCCGCCAACGCCCAAAGCAGCCTCTCGCCGCGCGTGGAGCAGCACATGGTGGAGCCCAAGCTGGGCGAGCGACCCTTCCTCCACGGCGTGGCCTCGGGCGATCCGATTCCGGATTCGGTCATCTTGTGGACCCGCGTGACCCCGGACGCCGATGCCATGCCGGGATCCGGACTGGGCGAGGCCACCCCGGTTGAGTGGGAAATTGCCAAGGATGAGGGGTTCGGGGACGTCGTTAAGCGGGGCGAAGTGACCACCGACGCCAGCCAGGATCACACCGTACACGTGGATCCGCACGGCCTGGAGCCGGAGACCGTGTACTTCTTCCGCTTCAAGGCGCAGGAAAAGTACTCGCCCGTCGGCCGCACCAAGACCGCCCCGGCGCTGAGCGCCTCCCCGGAGGAGCTCACCTTTGGCGTGGCTAGCTGCGCCAACTGGGAGTCCGGCTTCTTCAATGCCTATGGCGATATTGCCCAGCGCGGCCGCGCGGACCAGCTGGATTACATGATTTTCTTGGGCGACTATATCTACGAGTATCCGCAGCGCGAATACGCCGGCTATGGCCCGGTGCGCCTGCACCACCCGGCGCACGAGATTATCTCGCTGGAGGATTACCGCATCCGCTTCGGCCGCTACCGCACCGATGAAAACCTGCAGGCCGCACACGCCGCGCTGCCGTGGGTCGTGGTGTGGGATGACCACGAGGTAGCCAACGATAACTGGCGCGAGGGCGCCGAGAACCACACCGAAGGCGAGGAAGGAGCCTTCCTGGACCGCCGCAAGGCCGCGATGCAGGCCTACTTCGAATGGATGCCGGTGCGCGCGACCAACCCATCCGAGCAGGGCCACCTCTACCGCAGTCTGACCTTCGGCGATCTGGTGGAGCTGACCATGATGGACCTGCGCACCTACCGCGATGAGCAGGTGCGCTTTGGCCCGCGCAAGATGGCTGCAGAGGGCCGCACGATGCTTGGCTCCGAGCAGTACAACTGGCTGCTCAATAAGATCGAGACCTCTTCTGCCAAGTGGAATATGCTGGGCAATTCCGTCATGTTCTCCCCTATGAACCTGGCTACCCTGCAACAAGATGACAAGACCAAGCCGGTCTCTTCCTCGCTGTCTTCCAATATCACCGGCATTCCGGTCAACGGCGACCAGTGGGATGGTTACTCGGCGGAGCGCCGCTTGCTTATCGACGCCCTCTCTAAGCACGACTCCCACACCCTCTTTGTCACCGGCGATATCCACTCCGAGTGGGCGCACAATATCAGCAAGGATGGCCGCATCTTCGGCGCCGAGATGGTCTGCGCCTCCGTATCTGCACCCAACGTGAACGAGCAGCTGAAGCTGCCGGAAGGCAATGAGCTGTCCAAGCTGGCCGAGCGCTACTTGATGGGCGCCAACCCGCACACCCGCCACGTGGATCTGGACCACCACGGCTACAGCTTTGTCACCGTGCGCCCGGATTCGGCGGAAATGCACTGGCTGCGCGTAGATAACCTGCTCACCGCCAAGTCCCCGGTGCGCGAGGCCGTGACCATGACCTGGCGCCCGGGTGAGGGCTACAGCAAATAGTTGTAAGTTCTGTCACATGACAGGTACTCGGTGTTAACGAACGAGTAGTACACCTTCGATAGAGATAGTGAAAGACCCTCTCTGGGGAATTTCACTACCTATCACTCGCCCGCCTTTCGGGCCCCCTTTGGTGCCGCGGATTCTTCCCTAGTCCGCGGCATACTCATAGTCGATGTAGCCGCGCTCGCCGCCTAGGTAGAACGTATCCTGGTCCGGCTCGTTGAGCTCGAGGCCTTCGCGCCAGCGGCGCACCAGGTCCGGGTTGGCGATGAGCTCGCGGCCTACTACTGCGGCATCCACGTAATCCAGCTCGATTTCGCGCTGGGCATCCTCCTTGGAGGTCATCGTGGGGAAGCCATCATTCATGAGCACCTTGGTCACGCCGTTTGCGCGTGCCTTCTGTGCCAGCGTGGCGATGAGCTCGCTTTCCGGCTCACTGTGTAGCAGGGACACATAAGCCAGGTTCAGCGGTGCCAGGGCATCGAGCAGGCCGCCGTAGGTGGCCAGCATATCTTCCTGATCGTCTTCGATGACGCCCTGCACGTTGTGTGCCGGGGAGAAACGCACGCCCACGCGGTCGGCACCGATTTCCTCCGCCACGGCGCGAATGACCATCTCTGGCAGGCGCCAGCGATTTTCCGGGCTGCCGCCAAATTCATCTTCGCGCTTATTGGCAGACGGCGCCATGAACTCGTGCAGCAGGTAGCCGTTGGCGCCGTGGATCTCCACGCCGTCGACACCAGCATCAATAGCCCGGCGCGCGCCCTGGCGGAATTCGTCCACGATGCGCGGCAGCTCTTCCGTCTTCAGCTCGCGCGGGACCGGCGCATCCATCTTGCCAGCGAAGCCACGCACGGTTCCGCCCCAGTCAAAGGCGCTCGGCGCCTCCGGGTTCGCACCGTCGATCAGGTCTGGGTGGCTGGTGCGGCCGCCGTGCATGATTTGCATGAACAGGGTGCCGCCTTCCTCGTGCACGCGGTTTGCGACGGCGCGCCAGCCTTCTGCCTGCTCGTCGGTCGCAATGCCCGCCTGGCCCGGGAATGCGCGGTTGGTCCACGCCGGGAAGGTTCCCTCCGTAACCACCAGACCGGCCGTGGCACGCTGCGAGTAGTACTTCTGGTGCAGCTCGGTAGGTACACCGCTTTCGCCTGCACGCTGGCGGGTCAGTGCCGCCATGGTGACGCGGTTATCTAGCTTGAATCGGCCAAGTTCCAGTGGTTCGAAAAGTGAAATCATGCCCAGTGCAACGCGCAGCCGGGCTGCACTATTTCACCACTGTCAAAAGGATAATGACACCAGCGTGTATGCCAGCTTTACCTCGCCCAATAATGAGCGCTGGACGGACCGACTTACTGTAGAAGGCCAGCCCTACTAGCGCGGCTCTGCCGGGATCTCTTGGCCGGTGCTGCCGGCGGTTCCGGAAGCCTGGGTGCCGTCGCCGGCATTTCCGCCTGCATTAGAGGCGTTGCCGGAGCCAGCACCGTCGTTATCTGCGCCGTTGGCGGCGCTCGGGGCGGGCGAGGCATTGCCAGTAGTGCCTGATCCCTGGCCCCCGCCGCCGGCAGGCGTATCAGTCGCGCCAGTGCCATTAGAGCCTTGCGGGTTGGCGGTCTCCGTGGGAGCAGAGCTGTCCTCCGCCGGTTCGTACTGCGTGCCGGTCTCGGTGGATTCGGGGGTGGGGTTGGTGGAGGGAGCGTCGGAAAGCTGCGAGGAAGAGGCCGCCGCGCCGCTATCGCGCCAGTGCTCGGGCGAAAGCCAGCCCGCATCGCCGTTTTCGGGATTGCTTGAGGCCAGGGCCAGGGCGCCGACGACGAGCAGAGCCAGGATGAGGCCCGTGGTAGAGGCGCGGACACGGCCGCCAATGGTGGCGATCTTCTGGAACTTGGTATTGGTCTCCAGCGCGCGCCAGATACCCTGGGTGGGCTCGGGCTCTTGGTCCTCGTCATCCGGCAGCGCGGGCTTTCCGGGGCCGTCGCTATCTGGGCCATCCGTCTCAGGTGACTGGTGCTCCGGCTGGGAGTCTGGGCGCGAGCCCTCCCCTGCCGCGGAGGCATCCTTGACGGACTCTTGTGCCGCTGGATTGTCGCCTGCCGGAAGAAGCGGGCGCTGGATTTCGTCCAAGTCGGTCACGTTGTAGTGATCCCAGAACTCGGAAAGTAGCGCGGAGCGAATGGCCCGCTCCACCGCCCACTGGCGGGCGGGGTTTACGGTCACCAACACGCGGTAGGTCACGTGCCAAGACTGTCCAGCCGCCTGCGGGGCAACCAACTGGGTGGCCGGCAGCACCTCGAGCTCGCCATTGACGTCCACGGCGATGGACGGTTCCTGGATGGCTTGCTCGGAAATCGTGCGCACCCGGCGCGTGATTTCCGGCAGGGTCTCACCTTCTTGCACCGGCACGTCAAAGTTGACCACGGCGCGCGACCACTCCTGGGAGTAGTTGGTGACCGCGCCGGCCGAGCTATTAGGCACGGTCACCAGCTCGCCGGTGGGTGTGCGCACCTTGGTAGTGCGCAGGGTCAGCATCACCACGGTGCCTTCCACGTCAGTCACGCCATCGAAGCTGACATAGTCGCCCACGCCAAATTGCTTTTCCGAAAGGATGAAGAAGCCAGAGAGGAAATCCGCAATGATGGACTGGGCGCCAAAGCCCACGGCGGCCGAGACTATCGTCGCCGGCACCGCCGCACCTACCGCAGGCACGCCGAGATTGGTCAGCGCAGCCCAGATGATGAGGAAGTACGCTGCTGCCTGCACGATGTAGACCAGCGCACCGGTCAGCGCCAGGCGCGCCTTGGTGGCTTCTTCGTCTTCATCGAGGCGGCGCTCCATAATGCGGATGGCCAGCCTGCCGATGCGCGGGATCAAAATGCCTATCAGCAATAGCGCGATAAGCGGCAAGCCGTGGTCAACAAAGAGGCTCCACAGCTCGTAGAAGTAATACTTCAGATTCATGCCTCCAGAGTAGGCCGCGTGCCTGAAAACTGGATGCCAGTTGACTGCCAGCAACCGTGCAAACCTCGCCCCTGCCGGCGCGCACCCCCTATGCCCTGCGCAAACTCCTGCGAGCTCGGCCGGGCTTGGCTACTCTGTGGGGCATGAAGAAATCATTCCTTATCCCCTTCTTTTCCCTCGCCCTCTTTACCACCGGCTGCGGCGGCAGCGATGACACCGCCACCACCATCTCCACGGTGAAGGAAACCGTCACGGAGACCGCCTCCGAAACCAGCACCACCGAAACAAGCACCGAGGAATCGACCACGGAAGAAACCACGACAGAAACTCCGCAGGAGCGCGAGCCACGCACGGAAACTCCGGAGCCGGCGACGAATAACCAGCAGCAGGCCAACACCGCGGGATACCAGTGCGCGGACGGCACCTGGGTGGAGTTTGCCGGGCTGTGCAAGGAATCCAATAATCAGCCGCCGGTCCAGCCGGCGCCGCAGCAACAGGCACCGCAGCAGGGCCAAGCCAATAACGGCGGCCCGAGCGCGGATTGCCCGGCCTACCTGTGCGGCTATGGCAACGATGCCAATGGCAACCGGAATAAAAGCTCCGGAGAAATCCAGACCCAACATGGCTGCGAGCAGGGCTACATCACGGATCCGCAGGTCTGCGGCGCGGTGGGGCGCTAGGCCGTTTCCCGCGAAGCCTCCGCGAACTAGGCCGCCGCGCTAAACCACCGCGCCGAACCCACAGCCCTAGTCGCGGGAGTTATAACGCTTCATGAGGCGGTCAATGAGCTCATCGGTAAGCTTGTCATCTTCCAAGATGGAATCCAGCAGGCGCTGCGATTCCTCATGGGAGGCCTGCTCTTCTGCCTCGTAGGAGTCACCGCTAAGGTCCATACCAAAGTCGGTGTTCTCGGACTCCGCGGTCTGGGCACTGAGCTGATCGACGTCCGATTCAAACGACTGCATAAACTCGCTGGCCTCCGCCGCGGCCTCCTTGCGACGCTTGCCGGAGCGCACTTCCTTTTCAATGCGGCGCTGCAGTGCAGCCTCCATCTGACGGTGGCGCCACGAGCGCACGCGGTGCGGCTCCAAGCGGCGGCCCACCGCGCGGCTCTTATTCTCGGCCTTCTTCGCCAGCACCTTCACCTGCGCCGCGGTGTGATTAATCGGCGCCCATTCCTGATACGCCGGCACGCGCCAGCCGGCCCAAATGCCCAGCAGAGCCAAGAAGATGGAAACCAGCGGCCCGATAATCATGCCCACGGCCATCATGTCATAGTGGTGGCCCACCAACACGATGATCGCGCAGGCCACGGCCGGGATGACCGTCGGCTGGTTATCGCCAAAGACGCTAGGCTCGCGCCCCATGACGATGTCACGAATCATGGATCCGCCGGTGGCGGTAAACACACCCATCATGATGCACGGGATAAGCGGCAGCCCATAGGTGATTGCCTTCACGGCGCCGGTGGCGGCCCAGAGGCCGGACACGACGGCGTCGCCATGCGCTTGCAGATAATCCCAGGTCTTGCCCTTGAAGTAGACAAAGCGGGCAATGAGCGCACCAGCAAAGGCCAGGTAAAGGTATTCCGGCTGGCTCATGGCCGCCACGGTGCCGCGGTTAATGAGCACGTCGCGCACCATGCCGCCGCCCAGGGAAGAAAACATCGCGATGAAGAAAAAGCCGATGATGTCGTAGCCGCGCTTGCGCGCCATGGTGCCGCCGATGATTCCCATCAGCAGCACGCCGCTGATATCGGACCAGCGGTAGAGAGATTCAATGAGCGGATCCACTTCAACCATATGGTTATTAGACTTCACCGCCCGCCACTGCGCAATTAGCACACCCATATGCGCAGCCAGGCACGAGAAAAGGCGCCGGCATTGCTTGCCGACGCCTCCCTTAACCGTGGGGCCAGCGGGGCTCGAACCCGCGACCAACGGATTATGAGTCCGTAGCTCTAACCGACTGAGCTATAGCCCCACGCGGATCACACACCACTAGGGCGAAGATCCGCTCCCAAAAGAGTAGCCAATGCGGGGCTAAAGACCAATTTGCCCCCACAAGTCTTGGCACTTTTGCTCGCTTCATACCCCCAGAGGGTAAAAAGTGATTTATGCGCAAAGTATTCTCTTCTCTCATTCTCATCTCTGCACTTACGCTCACCGCATGCTCAGATAGCAGCGACGGCACACCGCTGTCGAAGGACTCGCAATCCGATACACAAAATGATTCAAATTCCATCATCGGCACTTGGAAGCAAGACGACAGCGCAAGTGAGGATGGCTGGATGGAAGCCAGCATTACCGATGACGTCATTACCGTGGAATGGGTTTTAGATAACGGTGACAATCGCATGATTTATTGGATTGGTTCCTTTGATGCCCAAGGCGCGGCAGCCGGTGAAACTATTACTTCTAATCGCGATGTAGTTGCCACTGACTCGGAGTGGATGGCTACCTCTGCAGAGAAAAAGGACTTCAAATTTGAGGACGGCTCCCTGACTTTCAAGGTTGCCATCGATGACGAAGAATTTACCACTCACATGAAGAAGCTAAAGGATGATCCAACGACTGTAAATGAGCTAAAAAGCACCGACTTCAGCCAATCCTTTAGCGATGGAGTCCTCGATGTTCCAGCCGCCAAGATTGAGATTACTAATCACCGCCTACTAAAACCGGGTGAACCAGGCAACGAAGCGAGTGAAAAGCCTATTCTCGTCTTTGAGTACAACATCACCAACAAGACGGACGAAAACTTAACGGCCTCTGACTTTGTCTCCTACTTCACCGCCGTCCAGGACAATGATCCTAATAAGGTGAACGAACTCAACGTCGGAGCATACTTCGACCCTGAAATTTCTGATACGCAGCTAGAACAGATCAAAGAGGGCGGGACAGTGCCTGGTGCAGTAGCTTACGAACTTGATGACCTGACCACTCCGGTGGAGCTCGTTGCTTCTAGAGCCTTTAGCCAAGACGAAATCGGACGCCAAACATTCAACTTCGGTTAGTATCTTGGTTCGAAAAGCGAGGCTCCGAGCCTGTGGCCCCACAGGGAAAATTCCCCGCTTACCTGGGGAGCACGGTGGGTAGACATCCCGGTTGAATCCGTCCAAGGGGCCATCCCCGCTTACGCGGGGAGCACCGAGCGCGAGAAGCGAGATGGGGATTTGATTGTGGCTCATCCCCGCTTACGCGGGGAACACTCGCTGAAGCCAGTCTTGAGCTCGTTGACAGAGGGCTCATCTCCGCTTACGCGGGGAACACGGCCAGGTTCGACTCCTAGCGTACACACTAACCGGCTCATCCCCGCTTACGCGGGGAACACTGTCGCTCTTCCCTCTCGATAGCTAACATGGCCGGCTCATCCCCGCTTACGCAGGGAGCACATCTGGTCATAAGCGGCCATATTCCACTTAATCGGCTCATCCCCGACTACGCGGGGAGCACTCCTTGCTGACCCACTTGATGTTGTTGACGTCGGGCTCATCCCGCTTGCGCGGGGAGCAGTGTTGGCCCTCCTAGTTGTTGGTTCCTACGTACGGCGCATCCCCGCTTACGCGGGGAGCACTGACCGTTACCACGACCGCCGCCCATCTCCACGGGCTCATCCCCACTTACGCGGGGAACACACCGACCCGGGCGCGAACTTCCCGTGGGACGTAGGCTCATCCCCGCTTACGCAGGGAGCACCGTGTCACTCATCTTATTTTTACGGCCCATTGGGGCTCATCCCCGCTTACGCGGGGAGCACGGCGGTGCTTGCGGATGCTGACCCTTTGCCTTCGGCTCATCCCCGCTTACGCGGGGAGCACATGCCGTCGATAATTTTGGTCGGCCCATACGGCGGCTCATCCCCGCTTACGCGGGGAGCACCAACGAGCCTGAATGACGTTATCCAGGCCCATCGGCTCATCCCCGCTTACGCGGGGAGCACCAAGGCATCAACTGCATGACACAGTTGGGGCCGGGCTCATCCCCGCTTACGCGGGGAGCACGAAGGCGGCGGGGAATAAGACCACGCGCTTGCCGGCTCATCCCCGCTTACGCGGGGAGCACGGTGTAGACGCCGGGCACGTGGTAGCCGCGCCGGGCTCATCCCCGCTTACGCGGGGAGCACGGAGGAGGTAGCCCGTGGGCTCATTGCCGAGACGGCTCATCCCCGCTTACGCGGGGAGCACCAGGCGTGCGTTACCTGCGTGGGTGGCGTGTGGGGCTCATCCCCGCTTACGCGGGGAGCACCTTGCACTCCCCTGCCTGCTAGTCGGGCTGATCGGCTCATCCCCGCTTACGCGGGGAGCACGTGTGGCCTATCAGGCGTCGAATGCAAGCCCTGGGCTCATCCCCGCTTACGCGGGGAGCACCTTGGTTGGTGACTTCTACGCGCTGAGGTTGGGGGCTCATCCCCGCTTACGCGGGGAGCACATTCTGGCGTCGACTATGGCCGCTGATACGCGGGGCTCATCCCCGCTTACGCGGGGAGCACGGCTGAGACCAGCAACCGTAAAGCTGCTATTGCGGCTCATCCCCGCTTACGCGGGGAGCACAGGTACTCCTCGACCCGCTTAACCGTCCACGTGGGCTCATCCCCGCTTACGCGGGGAGCACATCTTGCGGCGCTTCGCCTTATCGGGCGTTGGGGGCTCATCCCCGCTTACGCGGGGAGCACAGGCTTGATATTACGTTTGGGCCAACCCCAGTGGGCTCATCCCCGCTTACGCGGGGAGCACACTTGCTGAGCAGGAATGATAGGATCCTAAAGGTTATTTTACATACGGCTTCAAGCAGGAGGTCAAAAGCTCATTTAATCGAATACGCTAACCTCCTCTTTTCTGTCGGTTGTACATTTTGCGGGCTTGGCGTGCTTTCGACCAACCCGTCCGACGCTTCATTTGTTTTGGTTTATGTGGGCGCATCATTAACGTGACGCCATCGAAATCGGTGGGTTCCCAGTGATGCCGGTGAGTTCGAAACTCCATGCCTTGCTCATTAGCGGCGGGATACACCAATAAGGCACGACCATCTTTACAAAGATCCACGGTTCTCTCCCAGAGCAATTCCCGGACGCGCGCGGCAGGGCGTCCCACAAATGTTCCAGGGGTCAGCTCAATGAGCCATTTGCTGAGATCGCCTCGCAGACCTGCTGGGCAGGCCGTAACGACCAGCACCATCATGACAACGACTCCTCTTCTGCCCAATTCACCCCGGAGCCAATAACCTCGAGCTCACTCCACAGCATTAGCTCGGCATCGCTGACCAGGACATCATCGGGGGCATCGAAAAGAGCTTTAAGGTCGCGCACCATCCGGGGCATCAAGCGATGAGATACCACCTGATCGCGAATCCGGCGGCGCACCTCAATGGAGGGACTTCCCTGCTGTGCTGCCACGGCATCGAATGCTGCTGGAATAGAAATCTCCGCTTTGTACAGGTCGGCAACATCATAGACAAAGGAGCGATCGGTGCCAGTGTGTACAACGCCCAACGCCGGGACGAAACCCAGTGCTGCGATTACGGCATGTGCAACGCCATACAAAGCAGCGCTTCCTGCCGTGAGTGCCTGGTTGATGGGGTCCGAGGAATCGAAATCATTGGGGTCATAAGATCGACGATTCCAATACACACCCGTGCGCTCCGCTTCGGCGGCATAAATCCGCTTCATACGCGCACCCTCACGACCGCGCAACTGTGACATCGTCAACCCAGAAACATCTTCGCCAGGAAACCGCAGTGCATACATGCGGCGAGCGCAATCCAACCGTTTGCGCTGGTTACATATAACTTGCGCATGGATTTCAGCCATGCGGGAAGACTTAGCCGGCGGGCGACCGTGGGCGTAATAGCGAACCCCGCGCTCACCTACCCAGAGGGTGGTCACGCCGGCGTCGCCAAGCAAAGCCATAGCAGCGTAGGTGATCTTCGTGCCAGGACCGAGCAATAAGGCAGCCTGCTGGGTAGCCGGTACATAAGCCACCCCACGCTGATCGGTAATAGTAAGGGAATTTCCATCTCTATTGACCACGCACCGCTCAGCGTAAAGGAAGCTTATCCGGTCCGACATCCGCGCTAGTGCCTGGCGCGTGATGGGGACTTCAATCGGTGTGGACATTATGCACCCGTAGGTCGGGCCAAGGTCAATAGACCACAGCCATAACCGCGAGCCCTACCAATGCCATTGACTAAAGTCGCGCGCAGTGCGTCTGGATCACTGACCTCCAAGGTTCCGCGGTAGCGTGCAGTAGCGATGTGCACGCGACGGCGGCTATCGCCTTTACGGAAATCCAAGGATTTTCGCTCCACGATGGTGGTCTGCTCATGGACGGACCAGCGGTCACGTTCGGCATTACTAGCCTCATCCTGAGCGCGCGGGGCGAGTTTGAATCCGGCTCGTTCAGAGCGTTGGTACAGCCAGCCCAATTGGTGGTCTACTGAAACGTGCGCCTTAACTTTTCCTCGCTTTCCACCATTGGACTGCGAGTATGTGGGGTTGGCCAAGAGCTCAAAATGCCACCTCTGCCCCTTAGCCAGAGAACCCAAGAGGCGGTCATACTCGACTGATTGCGCAGGTCTTGTATCCCACCCTGCCTGCTCAGCTATCACGCTGGCAGTCGGCTTTTCTGGCCCAACGACATAGAGCGCATGGTGGTGAGCACTTTCGTCAAGGCGCCACAATATGCGACCAGAAGACTGGTCTAAGTCGGGCGGGAAAGATGCTGCCACAGCCGCATGCATAGCCTGCGGGTTAGTCAAAAGCTTCCGACCTTGGCGACGCCGCGGGTTAATCAAAATCTTTGTCAACGTACTCATACATTCATCACCGCTTCCAGGAAGGGATCCGGACGCCGGTTTTCCGGTTCAATCGGGTTTTCCACGGTGGCGAATTCCTTTTGAACAACGGTGCGCCACGAATACTTACGATGCTCAGGGTCGAAAGAAACTGGCACGTCCTGGCAGGCCGTACCGACTTCGCCGGCAAGTGAGTCACGGTAAATAGGCAACTCTACTTCCTGCCCACACGTGCGCATATAGTCCTTCGTTGCATGCCACGTCGAGTGGTCCTGCAGTGCTTCCACCGCAGACTTATTAACCACTCCGAGCACGATATTCGGCGGAGCTGGGCATGACCTACGTCCGAGGAAAATGGGATAGACCGGCCGTTTCAGGCTTTCGGCAAAACCGTATAAGAGAGCTTGATCTTCGCTTTCGATAGCAGCAACAAAGGCAGCATCGGTTAAGAAGTATCGAGTAATCAGCCTGGCTTGGCTCTTCGGGTTATTCTGCCAATCTTGAGCAGTCTGATAATCACGGAGCAAACTACCAGATTGATCCACGCGCACTGCGAATCTCAGTCCTGCCAGATCTTCTACTCCATCGGTGCGACGCCTACCTTCAGCTGCAGCGAGCATTCCCAGCACACCCGACTTAGAAGGAAGGGTAGATGTGGCTCGCGTGGCGTAGCGAGACTCGGTTCCCCACGACTGCATCGGACCTTTAAGGAGCAATAACAACGAGTATGTCATTGTCGGCGTCCTTCCTACTTCTCTAGCGCGGCAGCCAATCGATCCGCGAGCTCAGGAAGAGTTACTTCTTCTGCAAGATCCGCAAAGGCTTTACGGGCTTCGCTCACGCCTACAACGAACGAAGCTTGGGGCTTGAGGCCGTAGTTGTTCTCAAACTCCGACTCTTCCCTGGCCAAGGTTTCTGCACCGGCGACGCGTAGGCTCTTTCCGTCTGTTGCCTCGACCGGCTCTTCAAAGGCGGTGACAAGGCTTACTGGACGGGTATCGCGTACTGCAATATAAACCAGCTCTGGCAGGGTCTGGTTGGCAAAAGTGTTGATCTTGCCGGTGGGCATGGACTTGATGAACGCATCCACGAAGTCAACGGCGGCTTGCTTCGCATTTTCCTCAGAATCTAGGTTTTCGCTCAGACCATCAAGGTTTACTGTGGCATAGCGGTAGAGCGTCGAAGACATCATCTGCACGGTGCCGATCATTCCGGCGCCTGTCTCCTCCCCTTCTTCTGCCAAATCATCTACTGCGGTGAAGTAATCAAACTCGGGTGCACTGGCATGAATGCCAAGGGCGTGCGCCACCTGCACTGAGGCATCAATATTGAAAGCAGCATCATCGGCGACCATACGGCCGAAGAGCGCCATATCCACCGAGTGCTCGGTATCGAGGATTTTTTGCGCTTCCTTTCTACTGATTTTTTCGCCGTCTGCCGCGACGATGGCTTCTGCAGCGCGGTCGATCTGGTGGGGGCTCAAGAAAAGCAGGTACTTGGTCTGTGGGTACTGTGCTGCCTTTAGCTCCTCCTCCGTAGTCTCTTCCGACTCCTCGAGAGCCTTAAGCTTCTTGGAATCTACTTCCGTCGTAATGCCGGCGGACTTGAAAAGGCCGGCCACTGCAGCCCGGGCGCGCTCAGCGTCCCACCCCTCGTGGTCCTCTACCTTACGGCCAATTTTTGCGGGAATGCGCTTCGAACGATCTCCGACGGATTCCGCATCAACGTGGGTCTCAAAGTACTTACGGATTGCGCGCTTCCACGACTGGGAAGAAACACGCTGGCGCGGTACACCGCCATACACTGCGGACTTTGGTGCACCGGTATCGTCACGGTTAATAAGCGATGGCGGAAGGGTGTGCAGAGCGTGGATATCAATAATAAGAGACATGGTTTTCAACTTCCTTTCAAACAGTAAGGGTTTAGGATTCTGGCTCGTTGTGAGTGAAGGCATAAACGCCGGTGGCGAAATCGCGGCCCCACCGCAGTAGGACGCCTTGGCGGCGAGCTTGTTCTTTCTGGGTTACTGTCTGGTCACTTAAAACGCGGAGGTCATTGGCAAATTGCCCATAGTCAAACCCCAGCTTGGCGCGTCGAAGCAGCGTGACCAAAGAGCGAATGTGAACCATCCTGGAGGCCTCGTCTTGCGCCACCATCATGGCGTCGAAACGAGGCTTGGTGGACTGGGATTGGCTCTGGGAATAAAAGCGCCCGCATGCTTTAGCAAAACTTTGCCCAGCGATGTGGGCATCAGTAGTAGCGCTTTGCATATGCACACCCAACATTGTGAGGGCTTGAAATGCTGCCAGTTCTGAGGCCGATGGTTTATCTCCTCGGCCCAACTCCAACTCGCTCAAGGGTGGTTCCAGTAGAAGCAGAACTTCCTCCAAGGCAAGGGGGTGATTCTCCAGTCTTACTGCAGAGTACTTCCGCAATGTTGCTAGCACTGCTCGGGCGTGTGCCTGCTTAGCGTGGTTCGGCGAATGAAAAAGATCTCGTTGCAGCGAATCTGCGGTCCGAGCCACCGAGGCGCGAAGCCTTGGACCACCGCTACGTTGCGAGCCTGTCTTAGAGGTGTTTTGATTCTCATGCATGGGCCTTGCCCTCCTTCAGAGATGAATCGTTACTTCGGCTCTCAGCCGGTGGTGCGGTAAGCGGCAGGTCGTTATCAAGGCGGCGAAGAAGTTGCCGGTACAAAGAACCTGCAGAAATGATTCGGCCCTTTCCTTCTTCTCCGGCATCAATTTCCCTACCGATGACCGCCTTTTGACCAGCTCCTCGGAGCAATTCTCGAGCGTGCGCCAGAGCTACACCTCTGGCACGCTTTTGCCATATTTTTTGAGATTCATCGGTAGTATCCACCGCAACGGTAGACATCCACTCGATAAACTGCGGTTCTAGCTGGGCATAGAAGCGTTCTTTGGCAGCTACTCCAAACTCGTAGTCATTGCCCGCGGCTACCCGCAATTGGCCAGCGAACCAGCCCATGCTGATCGCTGCCTGATAGGTCTGTTTAGCGGAGGCTCGAACAGCATTTCTCACTTTGCGGCCTGCGTCATCGTCCCGAAGCACCACAACAGGCAGCCCGATAGTAGAGCTAAACGTACTGGCCACCGAAGACTCTTGCGGCCCGTACTCCATGGAGACTAGAGCGACATCGAAGACATGCTTTTCCAAGTATCCATCGGCATCTAGAGCCGCCAGGTTACTCAGGTTTGCGGGGCGTAGCGGAGCCTTATCCTTCTTTTGATCAAAGCCGGGGTCATCCTCAAGCGCGATCAAGGAATCAAGACCACGCCACATGGTTTGCGTCGAGTCGTAGGGGCGAGCGTAGTACGCTGTCACGCCTTTCTTTGACTGATTCGGGCTATAACGATACGGCGTCATTGGATCGGCCAGCACGTTCTTTCCTGCATCCGGAATACGGTCCCCGTTGGAAACTACTACTCGAGTAACCCGTCCGCCTTCGACAACGAGACGCACTCGCCGCGCTTGCCAGGTTGCCAAGTCAGCAGCACCGCGAGGAAATGCACCGAGCTTATCGTCGGATCCGGGGCGCTGCGCTGCCGTATCGGGTTCACGCTCCCACACCGGCTTATCGCCTTCGATGGGGTTTGAATCCTGCTTGGTGGTGACAACATACTGGGAAGTGTTAAGCAGCAACGTCTCTAATAATCCACCCGTCCCAAGAACGAGTGTTCCGCCCGTTCGGCCGGTCCAACCGGTACCGATGGGATAGCCCTTACCACCCTTGACGCGTGGATCGCCCTCCGCGCCGGTCTTAATACCCGAATAGTCATAGGCTTGCAGGTGGATAAGCCACCGAGCAGCCTCAGCTAAAGACAAACTTTGACGGCCATCCCCAGTGCGCATAGTGAAGAAATCTTCCGCGGCCTCGGGAACGATATAAGAGATGGGACGAGTGTCCCCCTTCTTCGAATGCAGGGTAGCTACCTGCATAAAGGGTTGGGTTTCAGAGAGAAGATCAAAGCGATCAGCAAAGGCGTCGAGATAATCCAGAACAACCTCATCACGTCGCTCCTTGATCAGGGTTTCTCGCTGATCAGCGAACCATTCTCCCCAATCAAAATGAGCCCGCCGAGAATTGTGCGAATGGGCACGAGCGATATCCAGAGCATGGGCCCGCCAAAAAATAGCAAGCAGTACACGGATTACCGCATAGTCCTGGGTGGGTGAATCACCCAAGACTTTTTGAACATCGCCGCGACCCGAAAATATATCCCGGATACTTAATGCGACTGGGGCGTCTGCGCTGTCAATGCACGAGATCCACGGCTCATCGAGCAAATTAAATGTTGGTTTTTCAGTCATTATCTTTCGCCTCCTTTCTGTAAAGATGAGTTGGTGGTGTGTAGTAAATACTCCTGGGACGGAGGTGCCCTCAGGGTAGCTTTGGCCTTGGACATGCTAACCCCTACCGTCGCTCGTTATTTCGATTCCAAGCTCGGAGGAATAGCGGATTTCAAAGCGTCCAACCGTTGCTTCATTATTTTCGTTAAGCACAAGAGCTAGTTGTCCTCGGAGCAGATAATGATCTACCCATTCACCTGGTGTAGATTCCTCAAGCTGGCTTACAACCGCGTCAAAGTCTGTTCCATAACGAGTCATCCTGCCGGGTAACCGAACTGTACTCGAGGCCAAGTGAAAGGCCAGCTCGTATGAAACTTCGCCCCCATCAAGAACCTCGCTGTCCCAACCCCAAGGCCGATATCCATAATCGGTAGCGATAATGGGGATGACCTCCACGCTCGGCTCAATATCACGAACCTGTGCCGCTCCCCCTTCCCCAGCACTGCGCTCAGAATCATCGACCAGTCGCTCAAAGAGCGCTTTAAATTGCAGACCATGACTAGGGTCAGGTAATCGATAATCTGCGGACTTCAAATGAGCCGTAGCTTCCCCATGTCGCCTCTCATCTTCTGCTTCGGTCCACGCTTCCAGCCACGGTGCTGGGGGTTTAAAATCCGGGTTATAAGCCTCAGCGACGAGCTTGGCAGTATCATCTGGTCGTCGAAACTCCTCTGGCAACACAGCCAGAGTGGACATCAGGATCGCTCGACCATAGATTGCTTCCGCTCCAGAATCGAACTCCGGAACTGGATCTTTCTGCAGCACACCGCGAATGAAAATCTTCGGCTCCCGGAGACGGCGAGGTCTATCAGTTTCGGGGCGCGCATGACGGTGCAGCCTACCAATGCGTTGGATGAGCAAGTCTATAGGCGCGATATCCGTGATGAGAACATCTGCGTCAATATCGAGACTCTGCTCGGCAACCTGGGTGGCTACCACAATTTTGCGCCACGGACGACCAGCTCCGCGGTGAGAATCAGGGCCAAGCTCTTTCCTTAGCGAGTCTTCCTTTTTCACCCTTTCCCAGGCCACAAAGCCCGCGTGGTGAAGCTCCACACACTCGCCATACATTTCCGACAGGCGCGAGTACGTAGCTTGAGCGCGGCCAATAGTATTGCAAATAACAAGGGCACATCCGCCGTCATCAAGTAGCTCGTCAAGCAATACCGGAAGCGGGCGTCCTTCTTCATCGAGTATCTGAATCTCTCCCACCAAGTTGGTAGGCGATGGTTCTACCGAGGTCACATGGATCTCCTCTGCCGTAGCTACGGTGATGAGCGGATAGCCCTGCTCACCTTCCGGCATATCTCCCCATGAATAAGCCTCCACCAGCTCCTTACGCTTGTGCGGCGGCAAGGTTGCGGACATCAGAATGACGCTGGCTCCATAATGTCCCAACCAGGCAATGGTGCTGCGCAGATAGTCAGAGGTATAGACATCGAACGAATGAATTTCATCGAATATGACCACTTTCCCCGCTAGCCCCACATGCCGCAGCATGGAATACCTCTGCTGCAACACCATCATCAGCACTTGGTCCACAGTTCCCACGACGAAATTCGAGAGAATGCCCAATCGGCGCCCAGACATCCATTGCGAGGCCACTACCTCACCACCAGATTCTTCCAGGTCATTAATACCGTTGAATCTCAACTCAGCAAAGGGTTTGGACAAAACATTCTTCGAGTGCGCGAGGTACATGGACCGCACCGAGTTCCCTGCCACATTTCCAGCCCACTCGATTGTCCGCTCTAGCAAGCCATTGGCGGTAGCCATCGTCGGGGCCGCAAAGAATACTCCTTGCGCGCCATTGCGGGCTGCCAAAATCTCCGCGGCAGCGAGCGCCGCCTCAGTCTTGCCCACACCGGTCTCCGCTTCGAGGACCACCAAAGCAGGCTCATCCAAGTCTTGAACTGCTTCCACCATCGCGCGCTGAACCCGGCGCGCCTGAAATTCCGCAGGCCAATTGAATGACTTACGGAAATGCTCATCAATATCCGCCCACCCGGTAATCCCAGGGGCCCAGGGCGAAGTGAGGTCAATGAATTCGGCTGCAGCAGCAGTTCGCTCCAACTGGCCGCTCTGCACGCGAAGAGTAAAAGCTTTTTCATTAGAGGCAATCCAATCAGCCATCACCACCAGACCAGTCAGCGTTTGCGCCGCAGGTCCAGACATTCTGGGCATGGATTCCACCAGCTTGCCAACGCCCCCTTCCACCCCACATAATTCCTCCATTGCTTCCACCAGCTCTCGGTGCACGGCTTTCCATTCAGCCGGGTAATCTTCCACAAGATTGCGCACTGAAGGATTAGGGCCAGTCCCAATGCCATGATGCGCGTTCACTACTCCAGCTACCGCATTAGCTTTTGGCCGTCGAACCCCCTGCCCCTCTAACCACAGAGACAGAATTTCTCCGGAGACTATGCTGTGAGGGAGCTTGCTAAAGTTGGCTTCGTCAACGCTGAGCTCCGTAGCCAGCCCGGCATCATCAACGGCGTTAACAAGGTGTTCCAACCCTTCCCGGGTCAGAATTTGCCGCTGGAAAGTTTTTAAAACTTTCCCCAGGTCATGACACCCCGCCAGCCACAGGTACAGCCCTTCCAATTCGGGTTCTGATGTCTGCAATTCCCTGGTCAGGAAATCTTTAATCGGCTGCGATACCCAAGAGTTAAAGATTAGCGACGCAGCACATGCCGTATCCACCAAGTGTTGCGGCACATTAAGGAAATCAACTCCATCCCCCGGTTTCGCCCACAAACTGCGCGTCTGCGGTCTCCTTTGCTTCGCCCAACCCTCGGCACGCTTACAGAATTCAACCGTGGCTGCCGGCAATTCCATTTTCCATTCCTCCGCAAGACTCTCATGCCACCGAAGCTTCGACCTCAGTCGACTAAACCGTTCACTACCCAAGACATTAGCACGCTTAGCACTGCAACGTTCATTATTTTTCTACGCTAAATCGAAACCCCAGTAGCGTACACTCTTTTGCAGGTGTTAACACCACCTTCCCGTACCCAACGGGATGAGCCTGTTGCAGTGCTCAAAGCAGCATTTGAGCTGTACCCCTCCCCGCGTTAGCGGGGCTTTTCACTTTCACGCCCTCAGCACGGGCTGCCCCCCACAAGTCCGAAACCGCTCGGGACACCAGACGCCATAAGGCCACCCTACTTTCCCACCAGTGCAAACGTTACCCCTGCTTTTACCTCCGGTTTCTCCACGGCATAGAATCATCAGTGACATTCACCCCGATGTCACTATTTCTGTGATGGGAGATACATATGGCGACACTAGATTCCCTTTTGGTGCCCGGCGCGGTGGAGCTCCACGGCGCCGCGGATAACTGGAGGCAGGCCATCCGGTTGGCGGGCTCGCTGCTGGAAGAAGCAGGCACGATCACCGCAGACTACACGGACGCGATGGTGCATTCTGTGGAAGAAACGGGCCCCTACATAGTGGTTGCCCCGGGCTTCGCATTCGCGCACGCGCGGCCGTCGGAGGCGGTGAAGGAAACCTCCCTGTCGTGGGTGCGGCTGGATAGGCCAGTGGAATTCGGCCATCACTCTAACGATCCCGTCGACCTGGTCGTAGCGTTTGCCGCACGCAGCGATTCCGAACACCTGCAAGCGATGAAGCAGCTGGCAAAGCTGCTTGCCACCAAGCGTGACGAGCTCAATCGGGCGGAATCCGAAGAGGAACTGCGCGCAATTCTCGCCTCGTCGGCCTCGAGCAAGAAGCAGCCAGCAGCCGAGCCGAAAGCGGCGCCCGCGTCCCAGGAGGCAAAGCACACGGCCGCAGATTCTGTCGCGTCCAAGGGAAAGATCCTCACGGTGTGCGGCAACGGCCTAGGAACGTCGTTGTTCCTTAAGAACACGCTAGAGCAGGTCCTCGATGAATGGGGCTGGGGACCGTACCTGAATGTAGAAGCCACGGACACCATCTCCGCCAAGGGTCGTGCGAGCGAGGCAGATTTCCTGCTCACCTCCGGCGAAATCGCAGCAACGCTTGGCGACGTCGGCGTTCCCGTCTACGTCATTCAAGACTTCACCTCTATGTCTGAAATCGATGGGGCTCTGCGCGAGCTCTATGACATCTAAGGAGCATCCTCATGGATTTTCTTCTTGCTATAGCAAACTTCCTCGTCAATGAGATCCTCTCCGTCCCGGCATTCCTCATCGGTATCATCACCTCGGTCGGCTTGGCCGCGATGGGACGCGGCACCGGCAAAACCATTGGCGGCGCCATCAAGGCCACGCTCGGCTTCTTGCTCATTGGTGCCGGCGCCGGTCTCGTTACCGATTCGCTGGAACCGCTCGGCGCCATGATTACGGGCGCTACCGGCGCGCAAGGCGTGGTCCCAACGAATGAGGCCATCGTCGGCATTGCCCAAGACCAGTTCGGCAGCCAGGTCGCCTGGATAATGATCCTCGGCTTTGTGGTCTCCCTGCTCCTCGCCCGCTTCACACCCATGAGTTACGTGTTCCTCACCGGCCACCACGTCCTTTTCATGGCCACGCTTCTCACCATGGTGCTCGCCCCCGCCGGGTACTCGTCTTGGGTCGTCATTGCCTTTGGCGCGGCTCTACTCGGCATCCTCATGGTCTCGCTGCCGGCTATCGCACACCCGTTTACCCGCCGGATTACCGGCGATGACTCCGTTGCCATCGGACATTTCGGCACTGTGGGGTACTTGGCTGCGGGCGGCGTCGGCAAGCTGGTGGGCGGCAAAGGAAAGAAGATGTCGCCCTCTACTGAAGACCTGAAGCTTCCGGAAGGCCTGCGTTTCCTGCGCGATTCTATGGTGGCAACCGCGCTCTCCATGGCGTTGATGTACGTGGTGCTCGCCGTGCTATTCATCGCCCGCGCCGGTTCGGAGGAAGCCTTCACCGCCTTCCCTGATGGCGCCACCAATGTGGGCAATTTCTTGATGCAGTCCGTCACCCAAGGCCTCCAGTTCGGCGTGGCCGTGGCCGTTATCCTCTTTGGCGTGCGCACCATTTTGGGCGAGCTCGTGCCCGCATTCCAGGGCATCGCGGCCAAGGTCGTGCCCGGCGCGATTCCCGCACTGGATGCGCCCATCGTCTTCCCTTATGCCCAGAACGCAGTCCTCATCGGCTTCATCTCTTCCTTCGTGGGCGGCCTGGTGGGCCTCGCCGTGCTGTCCACCTGGCTCAACCCGGCCTTTGGCGTTGCCCTGATCCTGCCGGGCCTCGTGCCACACTTCTTTACCGGCGGCGCGGCCGGCGTTTACGGCAATGCCACCGGTGGTCGCCGCGGCGCGGCACTCGGCGCATTTGTCAACGGCCTCATCATTACCTTCCTGCCGGCATTCCTCCTCGGTGCCCTGGGTTCCTTCGGCTCCGCGAATACCACCTTCGGCGATGCCGACTTTGGCTGGCTCGGCCTGCTGTTGGGCTGGTCCATCCACGCCGATGGCGCTCTGGGGCTTTTCTTCATTGCCCTTATCGCGCTGGCCATCTTGGCCTTGGGCTGGGTATGCCAGCGCACGCTTGTCGACGCCCACTGGGACCCCTCCCCTCACCGCCCTTCCCCTACCAGCACCGCCGGTACCACCGAGGGCGCAACCGCGGCTGCCACTTCTTCCGGCACCGCCAAGAAGTATCCCAAGGTGCTACCACCTGAGGGCGCGCCGGTTCCACCGGCCCGCATCGAGCAGTAACCCCGCACCACTCCCCAAAGGGCGCTACAGTATCCCCTATGCAGCGCCCTTCCTTATTTCCCGTAGCGTCCATCCTTCTCGCCGCTGGCCTCACCGTAAGCGCCTGCGGCTCCGGCTCCGATTCCGATAGCAACTCCGCGCCGGCGAATGAGCCGGCCTTTTCCACCGCACAGGACAATAGCTCCGCCGCGGACGAAGCCGAAGAAGAATCCGGCCCGGCGAAGGACACAAAGCAACCCCGCACCGAGACGGTCACCAAACAGGCCGAACCGGAGCAGCCCGCACCGCCGGCCGGCGGCAACCACAACATCAACGCGGGCCAGATTGGCGGCTACTGCGGCACATCGTCATCGGGCGATTCCATCGACGCCGGCGATCTGACCTCATGCGAATTCGCCGCCGCGGTCTTCGACGCCGCGATGCAGGCTAGCTACACCATGCGTTCGAAAGATCCCACGGTGACGGCGGTATACCACGCAGATATCACCGCCAGCAGCCCGGTGACCAAGCAGTCCTATAACCTGGATTGCCGCATGGGCAGCGACCAGCGTGTGCTCACCTGCGAAAAGCCCGGCGATAGAACGGTGAGTGCCTCGTTTGAAACCGCGGATAGGAGCGTGTGGACCAAGCGCGTGGCCACCACGAACTAACCGCTAGCCAAGAAACTAACCAGACCGAACTAGATCAACCGTTCAGCAAACCATTCTGCAATGAAGCCTTCCTTCTTATCGCGCGCAGCGGCCACGGTTTCAACGAGCTCCACAATTTCTTCATCGGGGATTGGCCCCAGCCCAAAGCCTTCGATTTCTAGGTAGGTGGAGGCACATACCCAGGCGATTCGCTTATTGCCGTCAACGAATGCATGCGCTTTTGCCAGATAGTGCAACAACGCTGCAGCCCTATCCAGTGCAGATGGGTGCAAGTACTCTCCGCCGAAGGTTTGTAAAGGGGTGGCCAACGCTGACTCAAGTTTCGAGCGATCGAGGAGGTTGCCATCCCGACCGATAAGTTGACGGTTCAGTCGAACCACGTCTTCCACCGGAAGGCAGTACTCATTCATCGGGTTGCAAGAATCTCAAGAGCGCCCTTCCAGCGTTCTACTGAAGCTTGCAAGCGCTGCTGGAGGTCACTGCCGGAAAGATGCTGCACCGAAAGCATAGGACGCGTCGGCCCCTCAGCTCCACGTGCTTCCTGCAAGGCATAGTATTTTTTCATTTCCAGCTGCGAAATCGGCTCGTTAGCATTCGCCTCGGGGCCCATCTGACCACGAGCGACAATCCATGGACGTTCCGAGTGCGTAAGTTCAATCAGTTCGTTGGATGTCTTATCACCATAAAAGGCAATCACAGCATCGATGATCTTTTCGGCTTCCTCCCCTATAGCCTCTACATCAGCTCCCGGTAACACCGTGGAGGATTTCTCGGAGCGTTGATATTTATTCTCGCGATAGAGGTCGGGTTCAACCGGACCGTCCTTCCACGCCTGAAATTCATTCGAGACAAGAGGTCGCCCGTACCAGCCCAAGCTCCATGCTTGGCAGTAATACGTAAGCTTCTCCAGCTTCCACGCATCGACCCACCCCAGTTTGTTGTAGATAACCTGCGCGACGTCTACTGCTGTAGCCATGACCCCTCCTCTCATAGTGCGAAACAATTTTTACGTGTAAAGAGCCAAAATTCTTAAGCCAGTATAGCCGCCCTCATCTGCTATATGAAGGCCACACTTTAACCCACAAAGTCATCCCCAGATGGCCACGGCAGCTCCACGTCCACAGGCACGCCGGCCAGGATGTCCAGCGATTTCTTGAACTCGGCAAGGTCGAGGCCTACCTCCTTATAGGCCGCGGCCATGGCTTCGGGGATGCATTCGGCACGGGTGCGGAGGGAGGCGCCGTCGGCAGTCAGGGCAGCGAGGGTGCGACGCTCATCATCGGGGTCGCGCCAGCGCTCCACATAGCCCTGCTTTTCCAGGCGCTTGAGCAGCGGCGTGAGCGTGCCACTATCCAGGCCCAGGCGGGAATCGATGAATTTCAGCGGCACCGCCTCATCTGCCTCCCACAGCACCAGCATGACCAGGTATTGCGGATAGGTCAGGCCAAGGTCCTCCAAAAGCGGGCGGTAGGAGCGCACCACTGCCCTATTGGCGCGGTAGAGCGCAAAGCACAGCTGACTATCCAGGACGAGGCGATCAGTGGGCGCGTCATTCATGGCAAAAAGTATAGACGTCAGCAAAACATTGCATCCGATTTAATTGTGTACAATCAAAACCGTTTCGAGCACCCACTGAAAGGAGCAATCATGGACGCCATGTACACCGCCGAGGCCCTCGCCACCGGAGCAGGCCGCAACGGCCACGCCGCCATCAAGGGCTCGGACCTGGACTTTGCCCTGGCCATCCCCAAGGAGATGGGCGGCAGCGGCGAGGGTGCTAACCCAGAGCAGCTCTTTGCCGCCGGCTACGCCGCCTGCTTCCACTCCGCACTGCAGGCCGTGGCGCGCAGCCAGAAGGTCGAGCTGGGAGACTCGGCCGTGGGGGCACGAGTGGGCATCGATAAGCAGGGCCAAGGCTTCCAGCTCGCAGTAGAGCTGGAGGTATCCATCCCCGCCCAGGACCGCGCCACTGCGCAGCAGCTTGCCGACGCCGCCCACCAAGTCTGCCCCTACTCCAACGCCACCCGCGGCAATATCGAGGTCACCGTCAGCGTCGTCGAAGACTAGCGTTCTTGCGTACAATCGGCGGACGTACAAAGACCCAATAGAAAAGGAGTCATCATGGACGCCGTTTACACCACCGAAGCACTCTCCACCGGCGCGGGCCGCGACGGCCGCTCTGTAGTCAAGGATTCCGATCTGGATTTCACCATGACCGCCCCGAAGGAGATGGGCGGCAGCGGTGAGGGCGCTAACCCGGAGCAGCTCTTCGCTGCCGGTTACGCCGCTTGCTACCACTCCGCGCTGAAGGCAGTGGCCAAGGACAAGGGCGTTGACGTGGAGAACTCCACCGTCGGTGCCCGCGTTTCCCTGGGCAAGAACGACGAGGGCTTCTACCTCGGCGTGGACCTCGAGGTCACCATCCCAGGCGTTGAGGACGACAAGGCACAGGAGCTTGCCGACGCCGCCCACCAGATGTGCCCTTACTCCAAGGCCACCCGCGGCAACATCGAAGTCAACGTTGGTGTTGCACAGGACTAATTCCTAGTCCTCTCCCCCAGCCCACGCCGCGCTACTTTCAGCGCCGCGTGGGTCTTTTTATGCCTTACGCGACCTCTCAGATTGGTCTTCTGCTCTGGAAGACGGCTCGGCGCGGCGGCCAGTCCAGAACTTTATTGATAAAAACGCGCCGTTTCATCAATAAGCCCGCCGTAGGGTGGAGCTAAATTATAAAAAGGCGCGTTTTTAACAAATAGAAGGAACCTCGATGGCACACTCTTATCACTCTTTAAAGTCTATTTTCCATCAGTCTTCACACGGACAATCCTCCGTCGACGAGGCTCACGCTCTTAGGCTGCAGAGTCCGAGTACAATCTGTTGGGACTATCAGGTGCGCGGAAAAGACCTCTTTGTTGTTGTTACCACTCGGCTCCACTCCTTGTGTGAACAGGTATGGCGCCGAGAAGTTATTATTTCCCGGTTATGGTCCCTGTTACCTAAAGCTGCGACGCGCCACTACATTTTTCAACTCTTGATTGAAGAAATTCAATCTTCGAACGAGATTGAAGGCGTTCATTCCACAAAGAAAGAAATCGCGGAAGCTTTATCCAAGGCGGATTCTACTTCCACCAAGCGCTTCGAGGAAATGTCAGCGCTATATTCTTCGCTTACCGGACTCGATGGAAGTGAGGTCAGCTTTCCCACTCAGCTTGAAGATATTCGCGCGCTCTACGATTCTCTCCTCAAAGGAGAAATCGATGCTGAGAATGGTATCGACGGTGAGCTGTTTCGAAATGGCGTTGTCCACATCTTTGGCGGCAGCACCCAATTCACGTCCGAGGCTCACAACGAGCAAGATATTCGAACCAGACTCCAACAGTTCCTGGCGTGTCAAGCGTCTACTTCAAACGGCCTCATTAATGCCCTAGCAGGGCATTTTATGTTCGAGCACACGCATCCATTTTATGATGGCAATGGCCGTCTCGGCCGGTTTCTCATGGGCTTGAAGCTGCGAGAAATACTTTCTGTACCCACCGCGATGTCTCTTTCTCGAGAGCTCTCGAAAGACCGGCAAAAATACTACAAGTCCTTCACGGTCACCGAAGAGCCTCTCAATCGTGGCGAGGCAACGTTTTTTGTCATTGCGCTCCTAGAGATGTTGAGCTCGGCGCAAGAATCTCTATTAAACTCACTTGAGCGAAAAAAGTTCGCCCTCGAGAAACTCGAAGGCCGAATTCAAGAACTGCGAAATGGGCCTGGAACTTCCAAAGAGGATCGCCGACTTAATATCCTCTTCATAATGGGACAAGCCGCGCTTTTTGGCCCTCTCTTAGGACTCGATCTCGACACTCTAGCGACCTACTTGGATAAAAGTAAGCAAACCGTCCGTGCCGATACGAAACGTCTAGTTAAGGAAGGGCTCTTGGAAGAGCGGTCACACAAGCCGCTCTCTTTTGCACTCACGGAAGAAGCCCGTGAGTTTCTAGACATTGAATAGCAACACTCGTAGTGAGAGATACTGCCCTTCTTGTCGAGTTCTCAATGCTGATAATGAGAAAGGGGCCAACCTAGCAGTCGTAGTACATCTAATCCTTAACACCTGGTGCCCAACACGCCGTGCCCCTTCGCGCTGCTGTGCATTCCACTCCTGTAGTCACCGCTGCGGATCCTTATTGATAAAAACGCGGGTTTTTAGCAATAAAATCCCCAGAGTGGATGGCTATTTTATAAAATCGTCGATTTTTAATAAATAGGGTTTCTCTGTCCATATCTTAGCCCCGCTAATTCTTCCTAGTACTCTCCCCAGCGAGAAACGTGGCAATTCAGGTTCAGGTGGCATAGAGGGCGAGTGCCACGCCGCGCTTCGCGGCGGATTCCCAAGCACAGTGGACGAAATCGGCGGAGCTAGCGTCGCGGAAGAAATACGTTGCCTACAAAGCTAAGGCGCTGCTCTCCTGCGATTTATGACTCGCTAAGGTCAACCACCCTCCGCATCCCCTCCCCTGCCGAACGGTGAAATGCCTCGGGAACTTGGGAGAGGGTGATAGGGCCATCGGTGACAGATTGCCAGTCAATGCGGGAGCCGGCAAGTAAGTCGACGGCCTGCTCAAGGTGATGCGGCTCGTAGTTATGCACGCCGGTAACAGTGCGCCAGCCGCGGACAATCCATTCGGGGTCCAAGTCGATAGCAGGGCTGTCCGCAACGGAACCGGCGAGTACGGCCACGCCATTAATGTCGAGAGGCTTCAAACAGGTGATAACACCTTGGGCGAGCTGGAGAATTCCAGCGCGACGTCGAAGTTCTCAACAATATCTAAAGCGGGATCGAAGTCACTAAAACCGGAGATGCAGGCACCCAGCTGAGCAGCGTACCTGCGCCGATGAGAGTTGGGATCCGTCGCGGTGACGGCAGCGCCCGCGCGCAAAGCGGCCTCCACTGCAAGGAGACCGAGCATGCCTATGCCCACGACTAGGACCCGCTTTTCCTTCAACGAGTCCATGGAGGGACAGGCCGTATCGAGGGCAGCCATAACGGTGGCTCCGGCACAGGAGACGATTGAGGCGGGGACATCGCCAAGCGCGGCCTTCGCCCCTGTTAGGCAACGAACCCGCAGTGCTCCCGCCAAAACACTCTCCATCGGAGCAGACCGAGGCGAGCGCGTAATAGTCAAGAATTCCGATCCAGATTTCACTATGACCAACCAAAGGACGTAAGCAGCTGCAGTGAGGGCTTCTACCTCTGCGTCAATCTCGAGGTCACCAATCCAAGCATTGGGGACGACAAGGCACAAGAGCTTGCCGACGCCGCCCACCAGATGTGCCCTTACTCCAAAGCACCCGCGGCAACATCGAGGTCAACGTTGGTGTTGCACAGGACTAATTGAAGTGTCCCAGGTTTTGTTCCGTCTGAGTAGATGGGAAAATCTGGAATATGCCAAGAAAATTTGACCAGGATGCGAAGGACCGTGTGGTCCGTCTTGTAGAGGACCGTATCTTGGCGGAAAATATGTCGATGCAAGCCGCGTGCCAGGCAGTAGCTCCAAAGTTGGGGGTTTCATGGCACACGGCTCGTCAGTGGACCCA
>OJKS01000044.1_pt1 | contig 44423 bp, 47 predicted proteins | sample 1596761 | NCBI WGS metagenome assembly OJKS01 (sample SAMEA3904700, study PRJEB24821) | metagenome | biome: Builtin; feature: hospital; material: surface | place: USA | collected 2013-08-19 | reverse complement strand
GAAAAATCTCGAGGCATCGACCGGAACGATGTCTCGAGACTTCACATGGTGCCCCCAGTGGGACTCGAACCCACACTGAATCGATTTTAAGTCGACTGCCTCTGCCGATTGGGCTATGGGGGCAAGGGCAAGGAATATTTTAGGCCACCCCACCCTACGGGAGTTAACGAGGGGTACCCTCAGCAGCCAGACCAGCGATAATGCCGTCGAGAATGTCCTTTTCACTGATGAAAAAGCTGCGCGCATCGCAATTTCGCTCGATAAGCTGCATGATGCCTTCGACGGCTACCGCCCCACCGCCAATGACGTCGGCACGGCCGGGGTGAATGACGGGGTTGAGAGCGCGGACGTCGGAAGGCAGGCCAATAAGCTGCTGCAAAAGTACGCGCAGGGCATCGAAACGGAGCTCAGACCCGTGAATGGCATCGGCGTCGTAGCGCTCAAGGCCCTGAGCTAATGCGGAAAGAGTGGTGAAGGTGCCTGCGCAGCCGACGATGGTACGGGCCTTAGAAATAGGTACTATCTTCTCCACTTCCGCCGTACGCTCGCCGACGTACTCGGAAGCGATCTCAATCTCCGACTCGGTAGGCGGATCGGTACGCATAATGCGCTCGGTTAGCCTGACGCACCCCATGCGGGCAGAGTGGGTGCCCAAGATATCGCCATCGGCCGTGCCTACGACGAACTCGGTCGAACCGCCGCCCAGATCGATGACACAGAATGGCCCGCGGTCTGGCTCCACATCGGCTACGGCGCCATTAAAGGACAACAGAGCCTCTTCCTCGCCCGAGACGACCTCGGCCTGTGCGCCCGGCTGAATTTGGCCGAGCAACTCAGCGGTCATGTCGAAGAATTCCTGCTGGTTCTTGGCATCGCGAGTAGCGGAGGTAGCGACCATCCGCACGCGGGTGACCTTCTCAAACTTCATCTGGCGTACGTAGCCTTCCAAGGCCACGCGGGCGCGGTCTAGGGCCGCAGGGGCAATTTCGCCAGTGGCATCGACTCCCTCTCCCAAGCGGATGATTTCCATGGTGCGGGTAATATCGCGGACCTTGCCGTCATCCTGAATCTCAGAGATGAGCAAGCGAATCGAATTCGTACCGCAATCAATCGCAGCAACGCGAGTCATAGCAGCCCTCCTATTCCGCGTTAGAGAAATCGAACTGGGCTAGGTCAATCCCCAGATCTTCTACGGTGGGCCAGTCCTGCGGGATGGCAGAGCCTCGAAGCTTGCCGTGGTCGGCGGCCATGGCCACCGCTTCAGTTCCCAACCGGAAATGCTGTGGGCCTTCAGCAAGCGCGTATGCGATGAGCACATGCAGACACTTGACCCGATCGGGCATGCCGCCACCGGAGAAATCGGTGCCAAGGTCTTCGATGTCATTGCGCTTGGCCAAGAAGTATTCGTGGGCGCGCTGATAGTCGGCAGCCAATTCCTCGTCCTCACCCAAGCGGGCTTCCATCCACTTCATAACGTGGGCAACCTCCAAGCGTGAGGCTTCGGCAGTAAGCCGTGGGTCGGTGAGGTAGTAGAGGGTGGGGAATGGGGTGCCGTCGGCAAGCTTGGGCGCCGTCTTAATTACCGCGGGCTGCCCATCCGGCGTGCGATAAGAAACCTCTAGGACCCCGCGCGGGGTGCGGCCCAATTGCTCAGTTACTACAGCGATATCTGCATCAGTGACGGTCATGCGGACAATTATCGCACATCTGGATTCTCTTCCGGCGCCGGCTCAATCGGAAGATGATTTACCTGCTCGGATGGAGCTTCCTCCTCAGGGGGCTCAGCCACGGAATCCCACAAAACCTCGTACCATTCGCGGGAATCTTCTTCCTTCTGACCATCTGTAGTGAGCTGGTCATCCGGCTTTATCTGCGGGTCAATGATGCGGTAGGCGGTCTCGCCCTCATCGACGACCCCGAATCGGCGCCGCGCCTCCTGCTTGATGTACTCATCAGACTTATATCTATCAATCTTTTCCAGCAAAGCAGTCTTCTCATCCTGCTTGGCGGCGATTGACTCATTGAGGCGGGCAATTTCGGACCGGCCGTGGTAGTAATTGCGCAGCGGAATAGCGATAGCAAACAAGACCACAAGCACGATGGCCACGATCACGCCCACTCCGGCAATACTCATCCGGTCCGGCTTCTGCTTCTGCTTCAGTTGCGCACGTTGAGCTTTGCGGATATCCGCAGCACGCGAGGCCACCGGAACCCTAGTGCGGCTCCGGTTTCGCTGCGTCTTCTTTTCGCGTGCCATAGGCCTCTAATCCTAGCGCCGTCACTCCTGTAACAGGGACGTGGCACGCGCAATTTGGATACACTAAAAGAAATTCTCCCTCCCAGGAAGGAAGTTTCATGTCCCTCAAGCGCCTCCTCCCCGTTCTCACCGCAACCCTATTCCTTGCCAGCTGCAACCCTTCCGCCCAAGACGGCGAATACCCCGTCTACGGAGACGGCTACGACCTGAACACCAAAGACGGCATGGCCGACTATCTCAAGGAGTACAAAACCCTGCCGGATGATTACATCAACCACGATGCTGACCAGCTCGAGGGCGACGATCAACCCGAGACCTTTGAAACCAACGCAGATTCCGTGAAGAAGGCCGGCGAAGCTACCTGCAAGAATGACGAGTTGCTCGACATTTCAAAGGAATATTTCCGAGGAAACACCGACAAATTTGGGGAAGCTGTTATGTCATCAGTCAGCGGCTCTGATGATAAATACAGTGATGTTTTTGAGGCACTGAACATCCCCGATGACGCACCAGACAATGACAAGATCATGGCTGCAGCGATGACCTCACTCGGTGCCGTGATGGCTTGCGGCGATGAATTCAGCGATGAAGAACTGGAAAAAGTCGCTGAGTCCATCCATTCCAGCTAGAGCTTCGAACCAGATTCCCTACTTAAGGAATAGCTATGCCCCTCAAGCGTCTCCTCCTCCTAGCCGCCGTAGGCACCCTACTTACCGGGTGCAGCTCGACCGACCACAAAGAAGAAGCAGCCACCAAAGCGGAATCCCCCACTAGCGAAAGCCCTACCAGCAGCGAAACCCCCACCACCACAAGCAGAAAGCACGACCTCAATACCAAAAGCGGCTTCATTTACCACATAAAGGAACACGGCACGATCCCGGACTTCTACCTAGATGTGTTCGGCGCTGGGGCTTCCGAAGAGGAAGACGGCCCTACAAGCTACGAGGTCAATGCCACGACGCTGAAGAAGGCTGGATCTGTTGCCTGCGAGAATGAGCAAACCCTGGACGACGCCAAGTATTTGCTAACCCATGGCGACAGCGCATTTGAAGAACTCGTCCCTAGCCTTGAGGAGTTCGATAGGAAATACGCTCCCGTCTACGAAAAGCTTGAAATTTCAGCGGCTTCTCCCGTCCTAGACAAGCTTTTTACCATGTACATGGCTGGCGTGGGTTCCCTCGCCACCTGCGGTGACAAATATGACGATAAGGAACTCGAAGCAGTAGCTGACAACGTTTTCAGTTACTAACCCCCGGAATTTCGCACATTTTTTCGTTTTACCCCTTGCGCACGCCGGAAAGGCGGCTTATACTAGGGGCAGAAATTCGATTGGGTGTGCGATTTATTCCAGAGGGGGAACTTTCCGTGACAGCCAGCGACGCACCACCAAAGAACGCCTATTTTTCTACCAATAACCTCGACGATACGGTTTGCGTTTTGGGCATGATCCAACGCATTCAATCCTGGCAGCTATACCAATCCGTGCTTCCGCGATTAGAAAACGATGTCGAATGCACTACCACTGCTTTAGCTAAGCGGGTGGGCTTGAGCTACTGGCGCGTCTTATCCGCACTGCGCTCTCACCTGCGCATGCGTGAGTTGCCGTTAACCACGGCGGTACAGACCGAACATTGGATTCTTGACCTCCCGCGGCTGCACGTCATTGATGCCGAGCTTGCCCCGCTTGGCGACGACGCCGAGGGCATCCAACTAATCGATGCCGCCCTTGCAGACTTCCTCACCCCAAAGGAACCTGCCCAGCATGTACCCACGGAATCTGAAATCCGTAGATTCTTGCGCGACTACATCGACGGAATTCTCAAGCCAGAAAATGAGAAGGAAATCGAGCGATCCGTTTCCATTTCTTATTCCAAAGGCCAAGCCACCATCACCCTGAAAACGGATAAAGCAACCGCCAGTGCTATTTCACGACACATCGATAAAGCAGCGCGAAAGAAGAACATCACCAAGCCAGAGGCTTTGGAAGCGCTGATTTTTAATCGCACCCAGACAAAAGTAGTTATAAACACCTATGCAGCGGGTGACGATGCTTCTCGGGTATACATACCTTCGGCGGGATGGTGCGTTCTTACGGAGCATTTAAGCAATTACTCGATGACTCGCGAGTTGTGCCCAGAAGAAACTTCCTCCTACGTTCCCACCGAACAAATCAGGACATGGGTCCACGGTCGCGATGCCACGTGCCGTTGGCCAGGGTGTTCCATGCCTGCACATTACTGCCAGCTTGATCATCGAGTGGAGTATGCCGACGGCGGACCGACGAGCGTCGATAATCTTGTCACTCTCTGTCAACACCACCACAACGTGAAGACCGATGGTAGGGCACGCTACATCATGGATCCCATCACTGGAGACGTTGCGTGGCTCTTTTCGGACGACACCTTCGAAATTGACCGTGCCCAAGGGCCTTTAGCGCCGCGAACCGTGAATTGGAAGCAAACCTGGCAGCAATACCTAGACATGCGAAAGCGCCCCCGCGGCAATGCGAGGGCGCTACGAAAGGAGGCGATTAAGCCTTAAAGCGCGGGAAAGCGGAGCGGCCGGCGTAAACTGCGCCGTCGCCAAGCTCCTGCTCGATACGCAGCAGCTGGTTGTACTTAGCTACACGCTCGGAACGTGCCGGTGCGCCGGTCTTGATCTGGCCGCAGTTCAGAGCAACAGCCAGGTCCGCAATGGTGGTGTCCTCGGTCTCGCCGGAGCGGTGGGACATCATGGTGCGGTAGCCGTTGCGGTGAGCCAGCTCGACTGCGTCGAAGGTCTCGGTCAGGGTACCGATCTGGTTGACCTTAACCAGCAGGGCGTTGGCAGCCTTCTTCTCAATGCCCTCCTGCAGGCGGGCAGGGTTGGTGACGAAGAAGTCATCGCCGACGATCTGTACCTTATCGCCAATTGCGGCGGTCAGGGTGGTGTAGCCATCCCAGTCGTCCTCCTGCAGCGGATCCTCGATGGAGACGATCGGGTACTGGTCGATGAGGTCCTCGTAGACCTTGGACATTTCTTCAGCGGTGTGCTCGCCACCCTCGAAGTGGTACTTGCCGTCCTTGAAGAACTCGGAGGAAGCAACGTCGAGTGCCAGGGCTACATCCTTGCCGGGCTCGAAGCCGGCCTTCTTGATGGCGTCAACGATGACGTCGAGGGCAGCCTTGGTGGAGTCAACGGACGGAGCGAAGCCGCCCTCGTCGCCCAGACCAGTGGACAGCCCCTTGTCCTTCAGCACTGCCTTCAGTGCGTGGTAAACCTCGGCGCCCATGCGAAGAGCCTCGGCGAAGGACTCCGCACCAATCGGAGCGATCATGAATTCCTGGACGTCCACGCCGGAGTCAGCGTGTGCGCCGCCGTTGAGAATGTTCATCATTGGCACCGGCAGTACGTGTGCATTCGGGCCACCGATGTAGCGGTACAGAGGCAGTGCAGCGGACCCTGCAGCGGCCTTGGCTGCGGCAATGGAAACGCCCAAGATAGCGTTAGCGCCGAGCTCGGACTTGTTATCGGTACCGTCCAGCTTAATCAGTGCCTGGTCAATGAGGCGCTGGTCGTCGGCTTCGAAGCCAGCAATTTCGTCGGCAATCTTCTCGTTGATGTTCTCAACAGCCTTCAGAACACCCTTACCCTGGTAGCGCTCGCCACCGTCGCGCAGCTCGTGAGCCTCGTGCACACCGGTAGAAGCACCGGAAGGAACGCCGGCAACACCGCGGGCGCCGTCATCAAGGAAGACCTCGGCCTCGACGGTTGGGTTACCACGGGAATCAAGAATTTCGCGGGCGAAAGTGTGGATGATGTCAGCCATGCTGTTTTTCACTCCTCATAAAAAAGTTCGCTCTGGACCAGCCGGCCCAGCTACGTTGTCAATTGTTGCAGAAAACTTTACTGTGTGACACTACTTTGCACTTTGCGGAACCGAGTAGGCGTTGGCGGCGTGTGCAACTTTATGCAAATACTCGCTGGACTGATTGTAATTTAGGATTGCTTCCTCCCACTGTTCTGGGTTAGAGAGATCTCTATCACCAAAACATAAAAGTCCGGCGGCGCCAACTGCGGCGTCGTCAATTTGATTGGGATCTGCCTTGCCATCGCCGTTGGCATCAGCGCCCACCGATTCCCACGTGGTCGGGATAAACTGCATCGGGCCGACGGCGCGGTCATATTCGGAATCCCCATCGATTTTGCCGTTATCGGTATCTGGGGTGTGCGCCGTATTGTTCAGGCCATCGAGGGCGATGCCGTTGATGGGTGGTTGGGGGTAGCCGGCGTCGTCAAGCTTGGAGGGCTTAAACCAATTGCCATTGTAGGTGCCGTGGCGTGTCTCCACGTAACCCAGGCCGGCAAGGGTATTCCACCGCAGATGGCAATTCGGCCATTTTTGCTGAGCGATGAGTTCGGCGTTGCCATAAGCGCGCAGGGCTGCCGGTGGGATACCCGTCTGCTCAGCTAGGTCAGAGGCCCAGTAGGTGAGCTTATCGGCGGTGCGGCCGGGGGCATTGACGTCAATATGCGCGACCTCTTTGCCCTCAACGGGCGGAATGTTCTCCGGTACGGGCTCCTGTGAAGTGCCGTGCCCCGTCAACAGCCATGCCACCAGCGCGATTATCACGGCTACGGCCACCCCGCAGCCCCCGAATATCTGCAGCAGCCTCTTCATGAGAAGCCATCCTACATTCCCTTGCCTTCGCGCCACAGCCTCTCTTGCGTGTCAACGTCGACAATCTCCGTGGTGCCATCAAATAGGTATGGGGCGCGGGCGCGCATTTTGGTGAGGAAGCTCTGGGCGACGTCGTCAAGCGAAAAGGTGGAGATTTCCGCATGGAAAAGTACTTGGAGGAAGATATCCCCCAATTCCTTAAGCATCTCGCTTTCCGGTTCGCGGCTGCGCACGGCCGCGGCGAATTCGGCGGACTCCTCCTCGAGGTACGGCAAGAGGGAAGTATGGGTTTGCTCGCGCTCCCACTCCCCGATGCGCCGCGCCGTGGCCATGGTCTGGCGCGCCTGCATGATGGGATCTGCAAGGGATTCGGCGCGAATGACGGACTCGCCGCTAGCGAGGCGGGCGCGAGTGTCCGGATCGTGTTCGTCGGTGCTTACCAAGGTGCCGGTGGCGTCCTCGCCTACCAGCAGATCGGAAAAATTCCACCGTACGGACACGGGTACCTCACCCGTGAAGTGGACGGGGCCACGCAGCTTCCCGTATGCCTGCATGGGGATCATGGTGGGCCAGCGTTCATCGAGCAACAGCACAGTCATGTGCACAAAGTCTAGCCCGAGTTCCCATTATGGGGCTATTCAAGGTATTTTAGGCCAATGACCTCCAGCCAGAATAGTTCCCACTCCGTGACGCTGTGGACCCTCGTCGCGCTGATTATCGGTTCCACCGTGGGCGCGGGCATTTTCTCGCTGCCCCAAAACATTGCCTCCGTTGCCGGCCCAGGCGCGATGCTCATTGGCTGGCTGGTAGCGGGCATCGGCATGCTCTCCGTGGCGTTTGTTTTTCAAATTCTGGCCCGCCGAAAGCCGCACCTTGATTCTGGCGTTTATTCCTACGTGCGGGCCGGCCTCGGCGATTTTATTGGTTTTACCTCCGGCTGGGGCTACTGGCTGGGCTCCGTTATGGCGCAGGTGGGTTATGCCACCCTCTTTTTCAATACCTTGGGCCATTACCTGCCGCTTTTCGACGCCGACCACTACTGGACCTCCGCCATCGCCGTCTCCCTCCTATCCTGGGGCATTTTTGCGGTTCTTGCGCGCGGCATCAAGCAGGCCGCGTTCATGAACCTCATCACCACAATTGCCAAGATTGTGCCCATCCTGGCCTTTGTGGTGCTCATTGCTTTCCTCGGGTTCAGCTGGGATAAATTCACCTTGGATTTCTGGGGACGCGCTTCAGAGGCCAGCGTCTTTGAGCAGGTCCAGGGAATCATGCTCTTTACCGTGTGGGTCTTCATTGGCGTGGAGGGCGCATCCGTTTATTCCAAGCAGGCTTCTAAGCGCACCGACGTCGGCCGCGCGACCGTCATCGGCTTCTTCTCCGTGCTGGCACTGCTGGTTTCCGTGTCTACCTTGAGCTTTGGCGTGATGAGCAAAGAAGAACTAGCCGCATTGCCAGATAATTCCATGGCCTCCGTACTCACCGAGGTCATCGGCCCCTGGGGCGGCGCGCTGGTGTCTATTGGACTGTGCTTGTCGGTTTTGGGAGCCTATGTGTCCTGGCAGATGTTGTGCGCCGAGCCCATCGTGATGATGGCCATCGACGGCCTCATTCCCCGCCGCATCGGAACCATCAATGTGGCGGGTGCGCCGTGGGTAGCGCAGCTGATTTCCACGATGGCCATCCAGCTATTCATCATCGTCTTCTACCTCAACGAGGCGTCTTATAACGCCATGGTGCAGCTGGCAACCATCATGTACTTGCTGCCCTATATCTTTTCTTCCTTGTACCTATTGCTCTTGACGCTGCGGGGCAAGGGGCTGTCTCACCCGCAGGCGGGTATCAAGTTCGATCTTTCTGGACCAGAGGTAGGCCGCAAGGATAACCGCAAGCACTTGGTCATTTCTTTGCTCGCGTTTATCTATTCCCTGTGGCTGATTTATGCGGCCGACCTCGTCTACGTCCTGCTCGGCGCTTTGGCCGTGGTACCGGGACTTATTCCGTATGTCGGCACCCGTTTGTGGAAGAAGGAACGCATCTTCAACACCTTCGAGTGGTGCGTGGTGGCTATTGTCTTTGCCGGTGCCGCCACCGCCATTTGGGGCTTGAGCACCGGCTGGCTCACCCTCTAGCTACTCCCCTACGCTGACCACGTTCGAGGTGGGCTGGGCGCCGCTGACGTTGATGGGGTCGACGTCGAAAAGCGCGCTCAAGAAGTCCGCCGCCCACTGAATGAGCTCGGTATCGCGCAGCTTTGGCGAGGTGACATTGCGCCCCGCCTTGGGGAACGGCACGTTGATAGCCTTAGCCGCCGCGCGGAAGCTGGAGCCCGGATATAGGCGCTTGAGACGCACCTGCTTGGAATCCGGCAGCTCCACCGGGTGGAACTTGACGCGGGTGCCCTGCACGGTGATATCGGAAATGCCGGCGCGGCGTGCTTGATGGCGCAGGCGGGCAACGGAAAGCAGGCGCAGAACCTCCTGCGGCAGTGGGCCAAAGCGGTCTTCCATTTCCTCGATGACGGCCTTGAGATCATCGTCATTCTGCGAGGCCGCAAGCTTGCGGTAGACCTCGAGGCGCAGGCGCTCGGAGTCGATATAGCCTTCCGGAATATGCGCGTCCACGGGGAGATCGATGCGGATTTCCTTCGGGCCCTCATCGGTAACGGTGGGGGCCTCGCCGCGGGCGAGCGATTTGAAGGTCTCGACCGCCTCGCCAACGAGGCGCACGTAGAGATCGAAGCCCACACCGGCAATGTGGCCGGACTGTTGGGCGCCAAGGACGTTGCCGGCACCGCGCATCTCCAAGTCCTTCATGGCTACGGCCATGCCGGCACCAAGGTCATTGTTCTGAGCGATGGTGGCCAGGCGGTCATAGGAAGTTTCCGTGAGCGTGGCCCCCTTGGGGTACAGGAAGTAGGCATAGCCGCGCTCGCGGGAGCGGCCCACGCGCCCGCGCAGCTGGTGCAGCTGGGACAGGCCCATATGGTGGGCGTTTTCCACAATGAGGGTATTCGCATTAGCGATATCCAGGCCGGTTTCCACGATGGTGGTACACACCAATACGTCGTACTCGCGATCCCAGAAACCCTGGACGGTCTGCTCGAGCACCTCCTCGTTCATCTGGCCATGCGCGACGACGACGCGGGCCTCCGGTACCAGGTCGCGCAGCTCGCGGGCCTTCTTTTCGATATCAGAGACTTTGTTGTGGATGAAAAAGGTCTGACCATCGCGCAGCAGCTCGCGGCGGATGGCCGCGGCTACCTGCTTGTCCTCGTAAGCGCCGACGTAGGTCAGCACCGGGTGGCGGTCTTCCGGCGGGGTCAGGATGGTGGACATCTCGCGGATGCCAGCCATAGACATTTCCAAGGTGCGCGGGATAGGTGTCGCGGACATGGTGAGCACATCCACGCTGGCCTTGAGCGCCTTAATGTGTTCCTTGTGCTCCACGCCAAAGCGCTGCTCCTCGTCCACGACGATGAGGCCGAGGTTCTTCCAGTGCACGCCAGTCTGGAGGAGGCGGTGCGTGCCGACGACGATATCGACGCTGCCATCGGCCAGGCCCTTGAAGATGTCCTTTGCTTCCTTCTTTGAGGTAAAGCGCGAAAGCACCTCAATCTTGACGGGGAAGCCGGTCATGCGCTCGCTGAAGGTATCAAAGTGCTGTTGCGCCAGCAGCGTGGTGGGCACGAGGACGGCCACCTGCATGCCGTCTTGCACGGCCTTGAAGGCGGCACGGATGGCCACCTCGGTCTTGCCGTAGCCCACATCGCCGACGACCACGCGGTCCATCGGCACCGTGGACTCCATATCGTGCTTGACGGCGTCGATAGCCAGCATCTGGTCTTCGGTTTCGACGAAGGGGAAATTATCCTCCATCTCCGCCTGCCACGGATTATCCGGGGAGAATTGGTGCCCCGGCGCGGCCTGGCGCTTGGCGTAGAGCTCGACGAGCTCGCCGGCGATTTCGCGCACGGCGGCGCGCGCCTTCTTCTTGGTGTTCTTCCAGTCGGAACCGCCCATCTTGGACAGGTGAGGCGATTCGCCACCGGTGTACTTGCTGAGCAGATCCAGCGAGTCCATGGGAACCCAGAGCTGATCGGCAGGCTGACCACGCTTGGAGGGCGCGTACTCGAGCACGATGTATTCGCGGCGGCTGGTTTCATCGCCGGACTGGATGGTGCGCTCGGCCATCTTGAGGAACTTGCCAATGCCGTGGGTCTCGTGCACCACAAAATCGCCCTGCTTGAGGGCGAGCGGGTCAACCTTATTGCGGCGTTTGGCGGGCCGGCGCTTTGCTTCGGCGATATCGCCAACGCGGTTACCGGTCAGATCCGTCTCGGTCACAACGACCAGTGGGAGGGCCTCGGCATCCTTGGGCTTTTTCACCTTGGGAAATACCAGGCCGGCGTGGCTTAGTGCTTGGTAGAGGGTGACTTCACCGGCGGTGGGTTCCCAGCCAGGGGTGGCTACCTTGGTGCGGATACCCTTTTCTGCAAAGCGGTCCACCATGCGCTTGATGGCACCTTGCGCCGGCGCGATGAAAGCTGCCCGGCCGCCGGCGTTGGTGTGCGCGAGGAGTTGGGCCATCATGGCGTCGATTTCTTCGATATTGCCGCGCGGGGTGGGCCCTGGTTCGAATTCGAGCGGGAGGGTCTCCTCTTCCGGGGCGGCGAGCATTCCCGGTGGGGAGAAAGTCCACAAAGGCAGGCCGGACTCGCTGATGGAGACCTCGAGCGACTCATAGAAGCGATAGCTGGATGCCTCGGTATCGAGCCCTTCGGTAGCCAGCGGGCCATCGGCCCCCATGGCCGCGGCCTCCCAACCGGCGGCGAGGAATTCCGCATCGGTCTTTTCTAGATCTGCCACGCGGCGGCGAATCTTTTCCGGGCCGACCATCACCACGTGGGTGGTGGGGCGCAGGAATTCGGGGAGGGTGATCATGGGGGCGTCGGAAAGCGCGGGCAGGAGCGCTTCCATACCCTCGGCCGGGATGTGCTCGCTTACCTTGGTCAGCAGCTCCACCAAGGCGGGATTGCCGGGGTGCTTAACGGCGAGATCGGCCGCACGCTTGGCAATGGCGTCCGTAATAGGCAGCTCGCGGGCCGGGAAAATGTCTACGCGGCCCACCTCGATTTCAGGGATGGTGCGCTGGTCAGCTACGGAAAATTGGCGGATATCGGTAATCTCATCGCCCCAAAACTCCACGCGGACCGGATAATCCAGCGTGGTGGGGAAAATATCGATGATGCCGCCGCGCGTAGCGTACTCGCCGCGCTTAGCCACCATGTCTACGTGCTTATAGGCGCGGAACTCGAGCTCGCGGACTACCTCATCAAAATCATATTCATGATCTTCTTCGAGGTGGACGGGAGCACGGCCCTCCACCTCCTGCAGGATGGGCTGGGACAGGCCGCGGGCGGCGGTGACGATGACCTGCAGGCTATCGAGATTGTGCAGAACTTCAGCGCGGCGGCCGATGATGTCTACGCCGGGGCTCAGTCGCTCATGCGGCAAGGTCTCCCAGGCGGGGAACATGGCCACCTTCTCCCCCAGCATCGCCGTAAGCTCCGCCGTGAGATCCTCGGCCTCGCGGCTCGTAGCGGTTACCACGAGCACTGGGGCATGATGAGCCAAGGTGCCCAAGGCCCACGGCCGGGACTGATCCAAGCCCGTGATGTGGAGGTCTTCGCCCACATGAGAAATCATGCCCTTAAGCTTGGGATCTGAGGCCGCTACCTTGAGCAGGCCGGCCAGCATTGGGGTCGCCATTTATTTGCCTCCTAGCTTGGGCTGTACTTCCATACCGGACAAACCATTCCAGCATAGATTGACAATATGCGTGGCGACGACTTCCTTGTCCGGGTTGCGCTCATCCAGCCACCATTGCGCGGTGGTCGATACCATTCCCACCAGCGCTTGGCCGTAAATATCCGCCAAATCCGGATCGATGCCACGGTGCTCAAATGCTTCCCGCAGGATATAGGAAACCTGGCCCACCGCGGAATTCAACAGCGTGGAGAAACTGCGCTCGTCACCGGGCTTGGCATCGCGTACCAGGATGAGGAAGCCATCAGTTTCTTCCTCGACATAGGTCAAAATGGCCATGACAGCCTGCTCGATGCGCTCGCGCCAGCTGCCGGTCTCCAAGGAATCAGTAATGACCTTTTCCAGGGCCAGCATCTCGCGGTCAACGACCACCGCGTAGAGGCCTTCCTTGCCCCCGAAGTGCTCATAGACAACGGGTTTGGATACCCCGGCGCGTGCCGCGATCTCTTCGACGCTGGTTCCTTCAAAGCCTAGTTCCGCGAATGCAGCGCGTCCGATGGAAATGAGTTGTTCGCGGCGTTCCCGGCCGGTCATCCTTTGTCGAGCCATACCCTCTACCCTATCCTTTGCCCCGCAATTTGTGATTTACCCGGGGGCGTCAGGTACGCTATGCCTACAGCTTTTGCTGTGTTTCCCCATGGTGTAATCGGCAACACTACGGTTTTTGGTACCGTCATTCTAGGTTCGAGTCCTGGTGGGGAAGCTTTTTAGTTTTTCTTCCTGCCGCGGCGAAAGCCTTTGAGCTCGGCTTTCTTCGCAATCGCCGCCACTTGGGCAGCGGTGTAGTTAACGGGGGCTACACCGGCGCGGGGCAGGACCCAGCCGCGCCAATAGGACACGATGGCCATGCCACTGCCGACGATCGGCGCAACCACCATGCCGAGTGCAAACTGCCCGTAACCGGCAAAGGTAACCATGACGATGCCGGTGAGGATAGAGGGCACGGCATACAGGGGGCTGCCGCCAAAGATGGACGGGATTTCCCCCGAAGCTATATCGCGGACCATTCCGCCGCCCACCGCGGTAAGCACGCCCAGAAAGACACAGGGAATAAGTGGCATGCCGTGGGTGAGCGCCTTAACGCAGCCGGTGGTGGACCACACGCCGAGGATGATGGCATCGCCGTGCTCGCGGAATAGCTCCCACGCCTTGCCCTTGAGATCGATGAGAAATGCAATAAGCGCACCGCAGCAAGCAAGGCCGAGGTACCACGGGTCCGAGATCGCTGCCGCTGCTCCATCCCCGATGAGCATGTCGCGGATCATGCCACCGGCCAGCCCAGAAAAGAGGGCGAGGAACACGAAGCCCACGATGTCGAATTCACGGCGGCGGGCAAGGGTGCCGCCAATGATGCCGTTCAAAACCACGCCGAGAAGATCGAAGGCTTGGTACAGCGAATTGATGAGGGGATCGACATCGTGCATGATTCTTAGGCCTCCTGCCGCGCGGGTAGAATTTCGGCGTGACTGCGGCCGTGTTTTACTCTCCGGCGTGTCAGCATGGCTCTTATTTAACCAACTCGTTTCTCTGAAAGATCGCATTTCTCATGTCTAAATCCAACGCCCGGTATTTCATCTGGTCCAATGGCCTGCAAAACTTGGGCGATCAGATTGTTGCTGCCAAGACGGTGCTGCCCGCGCTCTTTAGTGCGGCCGGAGTGCCTGCGTTCTTTACCGGTCTGCTCACCCCCATCCGCGAGTCCGGTTCGATGCTGCCGCAGGCGGCGCTGACCCCGTGGGTGACTACGCATAGGGCCCGCAAGCGCCTGTGGATTATCGGCTCTTTGGGCCAAGCGGTATCCGCCGCGGTCATCGCGCTCGCGGCATTTTTTACCCGCGGTGCGGTATTGGGTGTGGTGGTGCTGGTGGCCTTGGCGGCGCTTTCCCTCTTCCGCGCGCTGTGCTCGATTGCGGGCAAGGACGTGCAAGCGCGCACGATTTCTAAGGGCGCACGCGGCCGGGTGACCGGTAGCGCGGCAGCCCTCGGTGGCGGCGCTACTTTGTTGACCGGCATTATCCTCTACTTTTTGGGCGAGCTCAGCATTCCCATGATGGGCACGGTCCTCGCCGTTGGTGCGGCCACGTGGGCCATTGCCGCATGGGTCTTTTCGGGCGTGGATGAGCCGGTACCAGAGGAAGCCGAAGGGGGCATCGATAAGCACTGGTGGAAGGATACCTGGCAGCTTTTTACTAGCGACGGCCAATTTCGCAACTTCGTCATCGTCCGCGCGCTCCTGCTCGTTTCGGCGCTATCGACCTCCTTTATTGTGCTGCTCAGCAGCAACCTTTCCGGGCTCTACGGATTCGTGCTAGCTTCCGGCCTAGCCTCTCTGGTGGGCGGGCGCATCTCCGGTGTGTATTCGGATAAGTCCTCTAAGAACACCATGGCCGTGGGCGCGGCCGTGGCCTCCGTCGTGCTGGTGCTTTTGGTCGCCAGCTCGCACTGGGCACCGGATGCGGTCAATGCCTGGGTCATGCCGATTGGCTTCTTCGCCGTGAACCTAGCTCACACGGCCATTCGCGTGGCACGAAAGACCTACGTGGTGGATATGGCCGGCGGCGATAAGCGCACCCAGTATGTGGGTGCGGCCAATACGATGATGGGCATTATCTTGCTTATCGTCGGTGGCATTTCCTCCGTGGTGGCATTGGCCGGACCTGAGGCGGCGCTGCTCTTCCTTGCCCTCATTGGTTTCCTCGGTGTGTGGCGCGCCCGCGGCCTGAAAGAGGTTTCTCACACATAAATCGCACTTGGGCTATAGGATGTAGTCCGGATAAGAATCAGACTCGACCCCAGGAGTTCAATAACCCGTGGTAGCAACAACCTCGTGTGCTGTCGTCGTCCTTGCGGCTGGCGCCGGCACCCGCATGAAGTCCACTAAGCAGAAGACCTTGCATGAGATTGGCGGTCGCACTTTGCTCGGCCACGCTCTGCATGCTGCGGCCGGGATCAACCCGGAGCGCATCGTGACGGTGGTGGGCCACCAGCGCGATCAGGTCTCCCCCGCCGTGGATGCCATCGCCCAGGAGCTGGACTGCGAGGTACTGCAGGCGGTGCAGGAAGAGCAGCTGGGCACCGGTCATGCCGTGGCCTGCGGCTTGGAGCCGATTCCGGACTTCGAGGGCACCGTCATTGTCACCAACGGCGATGTCCCGCTGCTTACCCCAGAGACCATCGAAGGCCTGCGCGCCACCCACACCGAGCAGGGTAACGCGGTCACTGTGCTCTCGATGCGCCTCGATGACCCGACCGGTTACGGCCGCATCATTCGCGCTGAGGACGGCAGCGTGTCTGCCATCGTGGAGCAAAAAGATGCCACCGAAGAACAGCGCCAGGTCAATGAGGTCAATTCCGGCGTTTTCGCCTTTGATGGGCGCGTGCTTGCCGACGCCCTCCAGAAGCTCGACTCCAATAACGCCCAAGGCGAGCTATATATCACCGATGTGCTGGAGATCGCCCGTACCGCTGGGCACGGCGTCGGCGCGCACGTAGCAGCAGATCCGGCCGAGCTCGCGGGCGTCAATGACCGCGTGCAGCTTGCCGCTGCCGGCCGTGAGCTCAACCGCCGCATGGTAGAAAAGGCGATGCGCGGCGGCGCCACCATCGTGGATCCGGAGACCACCTGGATTGGTGTCAACGTCACCGTGGGCTCCGATGTCATTATTCACCCGGGCACCCAGCTGTGGGGCGCTACCAGCATCGCCGATAACGCCGAGATTGGCCCCGACACCACCTTGACCAACATGCAGGTGGGCGAGGGCGCTTCCGTCGTGCGCACCCATGGCAGCGATTCCGTCATTGGTACCAACGCTAAGGTCGGCCCGTTTACCTATATCCGCCCGAAGACCGTCGTGGGTGAGGACGGAAAGCTCGGCGGCTTCGTAGAGGCAAAGAACGCCCAGATTGGCCGCGGCTCCAAGGTTCCGCACCTGACCTATATCGGCGATGCCACCGTGGGCGAGCAATCCAATATCGGTGCCTCCTCGGTCTTCGTCAACTACGACGGCGTAAACAAGCACCACACCACCATCGGCAGCCACGTGCGCACCGGTTCTGACACAATGTTTATCGCTCCGGTCAATGTCGGTGATGGCGCATACTCCGGTGCGGGTACAGTAATTAAAGACGATGTTCCTGCGGGAGCACTCGCAGTCTCCGGTGGCAAACAGCGCAACATCGAGGGCTGGGTTCAGAAGAAGCGTCCGGGTACTCCCGCGGCTGAGGCCGCAGCCCGTGCGCAGGACAACGAAAAGTAAGGGGCATATTCTCCCATGACTGGCAAGGTAACTGGTAGCAGCAAGAACATGAAGCTCTTCTCTGGGCGTGCACATCCAGAGTTGGCAGAGGCTGTGGCTAAAGAACTCAAGACCGATCTGGTTCCTACCACCGCCCGCGACTTCGCCAACGGCGAAATCTTCATTCGCTTTGAGGAGTCCGTGCGTGGCGCCGACTGCTTCGTAATGCAGTCTCATACCCAGCCGCTCAATAAGTGGCTGGTAGAGCAGCTCATCATGATCGATGCTTTGAAGCGCGGCTCCGCTAAGCGCATCACCGCCATCCTGCCCTTCTACCCATATGCACGCCAGGATAAGAAGCACCTGGGCCGCGAGCCTATTTCTGCCCGTCTGGTGGCAGACCTTCTGCAGGCTGCCGGCGCGGACCGCATCGTGTCCGTGGACCTGCACACCGATCAGATCCAGGGCTTCTTCGATGGCCCGGTCGATCACATGCACGCTCAGCCCATCCTGACCGATTACATCAAGTCCAAGTACGCCACCGATAACATCACCGTGGTCTCCCCGGATGCTGGCCGCGTGAAGGTGGCAGAAAAGTGGGCCCACGACTTGGGCGATGCCCCACTGGCCTTCGTGCACAAGACCCGCTCCAACACCGAGGCCAATAAGACGGTGTCCAACCGTGTGGTCGGCGATGTAGAGGGCAAGGACTGCGTGCTTCTCGACGACATGATTGACACCGGTGGCACCATCGCCGGCGCCGTGCGCGTTCTGAAGGACGCCGGTGCGAAGAAGGTCATCATCGCCTGCACCCACGGCGTCTTCTCCGATCCAGCCCGCGAGCGCCTGTCCGAGTGCGGCGCGGAGGAAGTTATCACCACCGATACCCTCCCGCAGTCCACCGAGGGCTGGTCCAACCTCACGGTGCTGTCCATTGCACCGCTGTTGGCACAGACCATCCACGAGATCTTTGAGAATGGTTCCGTGACCACCCTTTTCGATCGCGCCTAAGCGCAGGGCCGCCGAGATTTCCCTCGGCGGCTTTTGATTTGCCCCTGGCGCACGTGCTAATCTAACTCAGTCTCGGCGAGGGCGACCTCAGGATGAGGAAGCCGTTATCGACGCGATTGAAGTTAGAGCATGTTGCTTTTTATATACGCCTGCGATGACTCGTCCAAGACGTCCATCGGCAGGCTTTCGTCGTTTTTATCGCGTTGGCCGCGCCGCACTACTTTAACTAAGGAGAATGAAGCATGGCACAGCGCCCAGTAATTAAGGCTGAAGCACGTACCGAATTTGGCAAGGGTGTCGCACGCCGCCTGCGCCGCGAGTGGAAGGTCCCAGGCGTCATCTACGGTTCCCACCAGGAGCCGGTCCACTTCGCAGTTCCGCTGCTGGACATCCAGTCCCTCGTCCGCAACAACGGCGTCAACGCCGTTCTGGAGCTGGAGATCGACGGCGAGCAATACCTGACCATGGTTAAGCACGTTGACCAGAACGTCCTGACCTTCGACATCGACCACGTTGACCTGCTGGCTATTAAGCGCGGCGAGAAGGTTGAGGTTGAGGTTCCGGTTACCCTGACCGGCGAGCCGGCCCCAGGCACCATGCACATCCAGGATGCTGACGTACTGCTGGTTGAGGCAGACGTACTGAACATTCCGGAGGAGATCGAGGTTTCCATCGAGGGTCTCGAGGACGGCGCAGTTATCACCGCTGGCGACGTCACCATGCCGGAAGACACCACCCTGGTGGCAGAGGAAGACACCGTTATCGTCTCCATCTCCCTGCCTGAGGTTGATGAAGAGCTCGAGGAAGCAGCCGAAGCTGCTGAGGAAGGCGGCGCTGACGCTGGTGCCGAGTCCGTCGACGAAGGCGAAGAGTCCTCCGACTCCGAGGAGTAATCCCCTCCCCTTCACACGCATAGGCCGCCGTGAGATTCGCTTCTCGCGGCGGCCTTGCCGTTTTTCTCTCTGCCTATGAGACAATTGAGCGCGTGACTCCACTTCTCGTAGTAGGCCTTGGCAACCCCGGCCCCAAGTACGCAGGCACCCGGCACAATATCGGCTTCGATGTGGCAGATGAACTCGCAGGAGAGCTCATGAGCGGCTTTTCTGTACACAAAAAGACCAACACCGAAGTAGCCGAAGGCATGGCCGGCGGCCGCAAGATTATCTGCGCAAAGCCACGGTCCTATATGAACCTTTCCGGCGGGCCGATCAAAGCTTTGGCCCAATACTTTCATCTCTCCGCCGCCGACATCATTGTTGTCCACGATGAGCTAGAGCTCGATTTCGGCACCATTAAGCTCCGCCAAGGTGGTGGCGACCATGGCCACAATGGGTTGCGTTCAACCACAAAGTCCCTGGGCACCAAAGACTATCAACGCCTTTCGATAGGAATCGGTCGCCCACCGGGGCGCATGGACCCGGCGTCGTTTGTGCTTAAGCCTTGGGCAAAGCAGGAAAAGGCAGAAATCCCCATCCTTTGCGCCGACGCTGTTGAGGAAATCTTGCGCGTAGGATAGTCGCCATGAAATTGGCTACCCTACGCACTGGCTTTGGAACTTCCGCTATCCGCATCGACGGCGATAACGTGGGTGTTGAGTTGGATTATGAGGACGTGGGCCAGCTGCTGCGCAGCGAAGATTGGCGCAAGGCCGCCCAGCTTTCCGGCGAGCCCGTGGTCTTTGACCACGCTGATTTGGAAGCCGTCGTACCAACTCCCGGCAAGGTCATCTGCGTGGGGCTCAATTACGCCAAGCACATTCGCGAGATGGGACGCGAATTCCCCGAATATCCCACCTTGTTCATCAAGTTCGCCGATGCCCTCACCGGCCCCTATGATGATGTCTTCATTCCCGAATATGGCACACAGAAGCTGGATTATGAAGGTGAGTTGGCGGTCATCATCGGCGAGCGCGCCCACCGTGTCACCCGCGACGAGGCACTAGATTATGTGGCGGGCTACGCCATCATGAATGACTACACGCTGCGTGACTTCCAACGCCAGACTAGCCAGTTCCATGCCGGTAAATCCTTCTATCGCACCGCCGGCTTCGGCCCTTGGCTTACCACCGCGGATGAGTGGTCACCGGGGTCCGGAGCTGTCCTCACCACTACCGTAGACGGTGAGGAAAGGCAGCGCGATAATACCGATGACCTCATCTTTTCCGTAGCTGAGCTCATCGAATTCTGCTCACAGCTCTATCCACTCAATCCGGGCGACGTCATCATTACCGGCACGCCGGAGGGCGTGGGTTTTGCCCGCATCCCGCAGCAATGTATCGAGGACGGCCAGAACGTCACCATCGCCATCGAAGGCTTGGGGCATATTTCCAATACCACCCGCTATGGAGAGCCCGGCTGCGGCCCCAGCTGTACCTGCTCCTAAGCTGTGCCCAGGTTCTCACTCCAAAGTGGGCGGTAGCGTTTTCATCCCAGCCGCTTGTGCCGGTTAAGCTGGATTAATGAGCACAAAAAGCAGTAAAGCCCCTAAGAAACTCAACAAGAAGGCCTACGAAAAGGAGCTCGAACGACTCCAAGCGGAGCTCGTGGACATGCAGCAGTGGGTCGTTGAAACCGGCGCCCGCGTAGTCATCATCATGGAGGGCCGCGACGCCGCCGGCAAAGGCTCCGCGATTAAGCGCATCACCCAGTACCTCAACCCGCGCACCTGCCGCATCGAGGCACTGCCTGCACCGAACTCGCGCGAACAGGGCCAGTGGTACTTCCAGCGCTACGTGGAAAAGCTGCCTACCAAGGGCGAAATCGTCATCTTTGACCGCTCCTGGTACAACCGCGCCGGTGTCGAGCGCGTCATGGGCTTTTGCACCGATCAGGAATACGTCCGCTTCCTGCACCAAGCACCCACCTTTGAACAGATGTTGGTAGAAGACGGCATCATGCTGCGCAAGTACTGGTTCTCTGTATCTGATGAGGAGCAGATTAAGCGCTTTGAATCCCGCCGCAACGATCCGCTGCGCCGTTGGAAGCTCTCCCCTATGGATCTGCAGTCCATTACCCGCTGGGAGGACTACTCCCGTGCCAAGGATGCGATGTTCATCCACACCGATACCCCAACCGCGCCGTGGTACACCGTAGAATCAGAAGACAAGAAGCGCTCCCGCATTAACGTCATTTCGCACCTTTTGAGCACCATTCCCTACGAGAAGATCGAGCGCGAGATGCCGGAGATTCCGCAGCGCCCTGACTCTGATGGCGAGGCCTACGAGCGCCCTGCCCGCGAAGAGTTCCGCTACGTACCAGACGTCGCCGCCAAGCTAGAGCGCAAGTCCGAACAGAAGACGGCAAAGAAGACGTCCAAGAAGGGCAAGAAGAAGGATAAGAAGAAGTAGCAGCAAGGGCTGTATTACTATCTTCTTTTATGAGCACTGACACCGCCGCGCGAGCGCGTTTAGGAGATAAAATCCTCACCGCGGTGGCGGTGCTCATTGCGCTATTTTATGTCATTTCTGCCGCGAAGAATCCCAGCATAATTGAGATTACTCAGGCAGTTCTATCGTTGCTATTCCTGCCATTCATGTGGATCTGGCGGAGCCGTCCCGTGCTCAGCGCCACGGGCTTTATTGTGCTGCTCGCGGCATGGGCCGTGGCTTGGATGAGCCAGCTGCCCACCAATCTAGGACTTACCCCCTGGGCCCTGACTGCACCCATGGCAGTGTATTCCACCTCCCGCTATGTCACGCGCCGCGCCATTCCCCGCACGGTACTGGCTCTAACGATTCTTGGCTCCTTCATTTCGCCATTCATGTGGCGCATAGATCCGGAGTCTTTCGTTTTGCATTACCAACTGGACCGCCGCTACTTGGCCATGTTAGTCGTGCACTGGGCTGTTTTGGGCACCACCTACTTCGCCGCCGCACGCTACTTCGATTTGGCACGCCAGCGCGAGCGGCTAGCCCAGGAGCGTTTCCACCAAGCCCAAGAAGAAGAGCGCCTGCTCATTGCTAGGGAATTGCACGATGTACTCGCGCATTCTCTTACTTTGATCAAGGTTCAGGCGAATGCCGGGATCATCGCCGGGCGTGTAGATAGTGAGGCTGCCCAGGAAGCTCTGGCCACTATCCGTGATGGCGCGGATTCTGCATTGGAAGAGGTTCGCGGCATCGTCACGGCACTGCGGAGCACCGGTCCTTCCGCTCTCAAGCCGACAGAGCAGCTTGAGCACATCGAGGGCATTATCGATGGGTTCCGCGCGGCGGGCTTAGAAATTGCAGCGGACTTACCGGAGACCTATGAGACGCCTGCACTGACGCAATTGGCCTTGGTACGCATCATTTCTGAAGCCTTGACCAATGCACTGCGTCACCAAGGCCCCGGCACGCAGGTAGAGGTAGAGCTCGCGCTTGCCGACGCCGCCCGGATCACCCTAACCTCTACCAATCCCTCCCCGACTCCCAGCGAAGTTACTGGCAGCGGAGTTGGCCTCATCGGCGTCGAAGAGCGCGCCCACGCGCTGGGTGGAAGACTAGAGTGCTCGGGTGATGCAACAAAGTTCATCCTGCATGCCGAACTACCCTTGTAGAAGGAAAGCCGTGTCTAAGATTCGAGTCCTACTCGCCGATGACCAAGCGATGCTAGTTGCCGCATTGTCTACCATCCTTAACGCTCAAGATGATATTGAGGTCGTGGCCACCGCAAATACCGGCTCAGAGGCCGTAACCGCAGCGTTGAGCCACCGCACTGACGTAGCCATCTTGGATATCCGAATGCCCGGTATGGACGGCATCGCTGCGGCCCAAGCGATCCTTTCCCGCGTCCCCGAATGCCGAATCATCATGCTCACCACGTTTAATGAAGAAGAATTGGTGGCTCAATCTATCGCCGCTGGCGCGCATGGGTTCCTTCTCAAAGATGCAGATCCGGAGGTGCTAGTGGGAGCAGTCCGGGACGTCGCCAAGGGCGAATCGGTGCTGGCCTCTCAGGTCACCGGACCAGTTTTGGAGGCCTATCGCACCGCCCTTACCCGCGGCCAGTTGAGCGCGCAGGAGCGCCAAGGGCTTAGCCTGGTAACCCGGCGCGAGATGGAAGTTCTTTCGCTCATCGCACGCGGTGCTACAAATTCCGAGATCGCCGCCGAGATGGTCATTGCGGAAACGACGGTAAAGACGCACGTCTCTTCGCTCATGTCTAAGCTTGCGGCGCGCGACCGCGTGGCGCTGGTCCTGGTGGCCCAGCGCGCTGGAATTGCCTAGTCTCCTACGACGGTAGGAGACATTCACTGCGAAGTCCATATTGTGGACGGAAGATATTCGCGCCCCGGCACGCGAGACTTTGCAGTATGAATTATGAAATCTCCTTTGAGCGCGTCTCGAAGTCTTTTAGCGCCCACACAGTTTTGCGGGACGTAGATTTTCGCATCACTCCTGGTCGCGTCCATGCTCTTTTGGGGCGTAACGGTGCCGGTAAATCTACGCTCTTTTCCCTCTTTCTAGGCCTGCTTACCGCCGATTCCGGGACTATTCGCGTGGCTGGTGCGCCCTGGTCACGCGAGGTTCTCGACCACGTGGGGGCTTCCGTCAATGGTCCAGCTTTTTATGGGCACCTTTCTGCAGCAGCCAACCTTCGCGTCCATACGCGATTGCTTGGTCTACCAGAATCCGAGATAGAGCGAGTGCTTGCCATCGTCGGTCTCAATGGAGCTGGGTCGAAGAAGGCTAAGTCATTTTCTACTGGCATGAAGGCACGCCTCGCCCTAGCCCAAGCACTGCTTGGCGATCCCGAAATCCTCGTTCTCGATGAACCACAAAATGGCCTTGATCCGCAGGGCATCGTAGAGCTTCGTGAGCTCCTGCAGAAGCTGGCTGGCGCCGGTCATACCGTCATCGTCAGCTCCCATCAGCTCGGTGAGGTTGTCCACTTAGCCCAAGACATCACCATCCTTGCCGAGGGCACCATTCGCTATTCTGGTTCTCTTAAGAATTTGGCTCCCAGTGGCCAGCTAGAAGCCGAGTTTTTCCGCTTGACCTCCCCGGATGGTGAAGCTCATGTTTAAGCGTTACCTTTCTGCCGAGGTCCTTCGCAGCCGCGGGAGCGCACTGCAATGGCTCCCTCTACTGGCCGTACCATTAGTGGTATTGACAGCGTTGTTTTCCGCGCTGGCTTCTCCCGCGCAGGACGCCACCGGCGTTTTGGGATGGCAGTCCATGTTCATCACGGGCATGTATGCACCTCTCATCGCGCTCTTTGCCGCCATTCCCGAGCGCCGAGAAGTCCGTACTCGCGGCGGCGGTACGCTGTGGCGCCGGATCAATGCCCACTATGAACAGGCCTCGCGCTATCTTGCCGTCCTTTCTAGCTTGGCGATCTTTCATGTCCTCAATTTCGGTCTTTCTTGGGCAATAGTGGCTCTTCAGGGCCGTGCCAACCATCAACTATTAGTGGTGGCTGGGCTCTATTCCTTCCTAGGGGCTATCGGGATCGCCGGACTCGCTGTAGGGTGTTCGCGCCGCTGCGGCCTCGTCGCCGCGTTGGCTGGAGGCATTGTCTGGCAAGAAATTGGAACTCTACCGAGCACTGTCGAGGGCAATGCGTGGTGGGCATTCCCGCCTGCATGGCCGATGAGATTAATGCTTCCTGCCCTGCGGATCCATCAAAACTCTGTTCCTCTCGATCCAGGTGATCCGCTACTGCAAGAAGGTCCACTGCCTGCCGCACTGCTGTGCCTGGTTCTAGCGGCTGTAGGTACGTGCGCGGCAATCTTTACTCCCCGCCGCATACGACCTCTTAGGTTGCGTCTGCGCCAGGGCGGTACCGCTGAAGGTGCGGCCGCAATCACCACTGGTGAGGTGTGGACCCCTACTGCTACACCGAGAGCTGCCGCTCGCTCCACACTATCTGGCGCGCTGAGCGGGCTGCACCGTGCGGCGTTGAGCCCCTTGCTGATCGGGTGTCTAGTGCTGAGCATCGTGGCTTTAGCCGTCATTGCCCTCACCTACCCTGCCGATTATGTCCACGGCTTCTTCGTCTTTGCGCTCCTGCCTGTGGGCGCGGGAGGACTCCCTTGCCTAGTGTGGCCACTGCTAGAGGCGGCGTGGCCGCTAAGCTACAGCGAATCACGTCATAGCCCTAACGCCCTTCTCATCTGGATCTTTGGGGCAATAGTACTCGTGTGCACGACTGCATCGCTCGCTTCAATCTGCGCCGGTACTTCTGCTCCTGCTGTATTGGGACGACTGCCGCTGGCCGTAGGTGTAGGTTTCAGTATTGCGGTGATTTCCCTGTGCATCGTAGTGCGCTTCGGGATTATAAGTGCACTCGCCCTCACCATCATGGGCTCTATTGTTTCCGTAACTCTCGGCGGTGATGTCCTCGCCAAGACTTACCTGTGGCTAATTGCCTTTTCGGCGTGGCCGATAAATGCCGACACTCCTGCACGCTACGTTGTCGCGGCATTCTTAACATTGCTCATCGCCGCTGTTGGTTCATGGACCGCGAAACAGCTGCTGCGGACAAAGGCACTGCAACCAATGGACTAACCGCATCAAGCGGCCATGTTTCGAGTCCATTGGCGTGCTTCCAGGCCGATAGCGTGGCTGCTTTTCGGGGTGGGGTGGTTGGAGCCGGGAGAAAACGGCAAAAGCCCGCGGAAACCGCGGGCCAGAGCTAGGTGAGCTTAAAGCTCAGAAGGAGATACGCGCTTCGGCAGAACAACCGGGCGGGTGTGCGCCAGCTCTTCTACGATGCGTACTACCTGGTTTGAGTAGCCATACTCGTTGTCGTACCACACGTACAGCACCAGGTGCTTGCCGGAGGCGATGGTAGCAACGCCGTCGACAATGCCGGCGTGGGTATTGCCGATGAAGTCAGAGGAAACAACCTCTGGGGAGGCAATGTAGGAAATCTGCTGGCGCAGGTCGGAGTGCAGGGAAACGTTGCGGAGGAAGTCGTTGACCTCATCGCGCTCTACTTCCTTGGACAGCTCGAGGTTGAGCACGGCCATGGACACGTCTGGGGTAGGAACGCGGATGGCATTGCCGGTGAGCTTGCCCTCAAACTCCGGTAGAGCCTTGGCCACAGCCTTGGCTGCGCCGGTAGCGGTAAGCACCATGTTCAGGCCTGCGGCGCGGCCGCGGCGATCGCCCTTGTGGTAGTTATCGATGAGGTTCTGGTCATTGGTGAACGAGTGCGCGGTCTCCACGTGACCGTGGGTTACACCGTAGCGGTCATTGATGACCTTAAGAACCGGGGTAATGCCGTTGGTGGTGCAGGATGCAGCGGAGAGGATCTGATCCTCATCGCTGATGTTGTCGTTATTGATGCCGTAGACGATGTTCTTGATATCGCCCTTGCCCGGTGCGGTCAGCAGCACGCGGGAGATGCCCTTGGCCTTGAGGTGCTGAGACAGGCCCTCGCGGTCGCGCCATGCGCCGGTGTTATCCACCAAGATGGCGTTGTTGATGCCATAAGAGGTGTAGTCGATCTCGGCGGGATCGTTGGCGTAGATCATCTGGATCTTGGTGCCGTTAGCCCAGATGACCTCATTTTCCTCGTCCACTGAGATGGTGCCGTTGAAAGCACCGTGAACGGAATCGCGGCGCAGCAAGGAAGCGCGCTTGAGGATGTCACCGTCGCCCTTCTTGCGCAGGACGATGCCGCGCAGGCGAACGCCACCGTAAGCTGCCTCGCGGGCGACGAGCAGGCGGGCCAGCAGGCGTCCGATGCGGCCGAAGCCGTAGAGGACGACGTCGGTGGTCTCTAGGTCAACGCCAGCACCGACGATCTGGCACAGCTCGCCTTCCAAGTACATGCGGAGGTTTTCCTCATTGGATTCCTCCCACCCGAGGACCAAGCGGCCGAGGTCGACACTAGCGGCGCCCAGGTTCATGTCTGCCAATTCCACCAGGATAGGCAGGGTCTCCGCCGTGGACAGGTGGCGCTGCGCAATGCGGCGGCCGTAGCGGTGAGACTTGATGATGTCGATATCGGTCTGGCCCACCAGTGGGCGGCCGAAGATGGTGGTGACAACGTTATTGTTGCGGTGCAGCTGGTGGATGAGCGGAATCATCTGCTGCGCCAGCTCGAGGCGCTCGTTCCAATCATCATGGCCAACATGTGCGTTCGCAGTCACGTAATTCATTCCTTTTCTGTCACGGGGGTGGCATTAAATCTTCAAACATAAATATTAGCGCTTACTAGTGTGGGTTTTGGCATAGATCGTTCAGGATGTTGGCCACAGTACCCCCGTTAATTTTTGCCACGTCGGTACCTACGAGGCAGTAGGCTACGGCATTATCGTGCTGCGCACGGCGTTCCTTAAGCACAGGGTTCAAGAGCGGATAAACCGGTGGAAGGTTGGGGTGGCTGCGGGTGTACTGAGTTTCTAGTCCACGGGCAAAGCGGCCCGAGAACGCACGGGTGGACACGGTCTGCCCACCCCGGCGCAGTAGCTGCCGGTTGTAGTCACTCGTTCCCGCCTCTTCGGTGAGCAAGAATGCGGAACCGCAGGAACATGCGCCGACGCCGTCCCAGGACATAGCAGTGGCTATATCGTCTGCGGTGCGCAGGCCGCCAGCGGCGATTAGAGGAAGATCAGGGGCGGCGGCATGCACGTCGGACACCAACTCTTCCAAGTCCCGGGAATCGGGAGTCGCGGCTAAGTCCCAGGTTCCACGATGGCCGCCGGCGGCCGGGCCTTGGACGCAGAGCACGTCGACGCCCCGACCTGCGGCGACGGTTGCCTCCGAAGGGGTGGTGACAGTGGTCCAGGCCTCTGCGCCCGCGGCGTGGATTCGCTCTGTCTGTTCGGGTGTAAAGGTTCCAAACATGGACCACACCACGCGGGCGCCACCGCGCAGCGCTAGATCCAGCTTCTCTTCGAAGCCAAAGGAGTAATCGGGATCAGGCAGTGGCTGGTTTTCTGCTTGCGCCAGCTCGCTTGCGGCGGCACGTTGCGCCCTGGATAGCGGCTGTTGTGGGCAAAAGAGATTTACTCCAAAAGGAATGCCACCACACTGGTCAATCTGTGTGCGGGCAGCGTCTATGCTGGCAGAGCCCACACCTAAGGTGCCAAAAGAGCCGGCGGCATGGGCGGCGCGCACTAGTTCCGGGGTGGTGGGACCGCCGGCCATGGGCGCGGGGATTACGCTACGGGAAAGGGAGCTTATAACCTGACTCATAGCACCCCACCTTACTGAGAGAGGAAGCTAGTGCAGTGGCACCTTTAGGAAATTTTTTCGCGCGGTTCTTTGGCTCGAAGAATAAACCCACCCCAGGCCTCAATCCGGACGAGCTAGAGGCGGAGTGGCTTATTGTGGGCTTGGGCAATCCCGGCGCGAAGTATGCCGCTACCCGCCACAATGTGGGCTATATGGCCATCGATGATCTGTTAGCCGCAGGCGGTGACGTGCTTGAGCCGGTTCGTGGGATGGATGTGCAGGTCGCGCCGCTTAGCTGGGCGGGACAGAAAGTACTTGCCGTGCGTTCGGGCACGTTTATGAACCTTTCTGGCGATCCAGTAGCGCCACTGGCACAACAACTTGGCATCGCCGCAGATCACGTCATTGTTCTCCACGATGAGCTGGATCTTCCGGCCAATAAGATCCGGATCAAGCAGGGCGGAAATGAAAACGGGCACAACGGCCTCAAGTCGCTCACCGAGCGCTTGGGTACCCGCGACTATCTGCGTGTGCGCATTGGTATTGCCCGGCCGCCCAAGGGTTCGTCCATTCCGGATTATGTATTGGGCCCGGTGGATGCGGGGGCAGGCTTTGATGACGCCATCGCCACCGCGGCCGAGGCCGCTCGCCTCATCGTGACGGACGGGCTAGGCAAGGCCCAGAACCAGATCCACTCGCGCTAGCACTGGGAAAATTTTTCTAGCGCCTTGGGGCTGCCGGCGGCGACGATGAAATCGGTGGGGGCAAGTTCGGTGGCGTCGGCAAGCGGGGCCCACTCCCCTTCCGCGCGGCGCACGGAAACCAATTGCACGCGGTGCGTGCGCCAGATGGCAGAAAGGTCGAGCGGCCGGCCCACCAATGAACTAGGAACGGCCATCTGGGTCACGCCATAATCGGTGGCAATCTCCGCAAAATCACGGAAGCGCCCGCCCAAAAGATAAGCCACGCGGCGGCCGGTATCACGCTCTGGTCGGATGACATGGTGGGTACCAATCTGGCTGAGAATACGCGCGTGTGCCTCCGAATCAGCCTTGGCCCAGATGTCTTTGACCCCCAACTCCACCAGGTTGGACGCGGTGAGGATGGAATCTTCCAAGTGAGAGCCGATGGCGACGATGACGCGCTCGACCTCCTCCACGCCCAGCTGGCGCAAAGCCTCTGGGTCGGTGGTATCGGCCGCGATGGTCTCGGTGAGGTAGGGCGCTTCTTCGCGCACGCGCTTTTCACTGGAGTCGATGCCGAGGACCTCGACGCCATTGGCCATCAGCTCATGCGCAAGCGAGGAGCCAAAGCGCCCCAGACCAATAACGACGACGGGTGGAATATCGATGCCGGCGCGGGAGCGTCCCAGCGCCTTGAGAATATTAGCCAAGGAACGGCCTTTCTTCGGGGAAGCTATAGCGCCGGCTGACGGATTTCGCCGCCAGCGCTGCTACCAAGGTGGTTGGGCCAACGCGGCCCAAGTACATGATGAGGCATAGCACAATCTGCGAAGGCGCAGACAGGCTTGCGGTAATTCCGGTGGACAAGCCCACCGTAGCGAAAGCGGAGAGCACTTCAAAGGACACCTGATCACCGCTAAACTCCGGATCAAAAAAGCGCAGCGCCGCCACGCCCAGCGTGACCACCAGAACCCCGGCAAAGCTCAGGGCTAGGGCCTGGCGGGTCACCGATCGCGGAAGGCTGCGGTGCCCGATGGTGGTGGTTTCCCGGCCCGAAAACTCCGCGGCCATGGCAGCCAAGAGCACGCAGGCGGTGGTGACTTTAATACCGCCCGCCGTACCGGCCGAGCCACCACCGATAAACATCAAAATGTCGGTACCCATCAGCGTGATGGGGTGCGCCTGCCCATAATCGATGGCATTAAAGCCCGCCGTGCGCGGGGACGCGCTGGCAAAGAAAGAGTTGAGCAACTTATCCCCCAGCGACATCGAGGACAAAAGCCCGGTCCATTCCATGCACGCGAAAAAGACGCCGCCGGCGAGCAAAAGCACGGTCGTGGCCGCCAGGGTCATGCGGGCGGTAATGGAAATGCGATGAACCACGTGACGATCGCGGCGTACCAAGCGCACCAACTCCGCCCACACCGGAAAGCCCAATCCGCCACCGATCAGCGCGGCGGCCAAGGGCAGCAAAATCCAGGCATCAGAAACAAAGGGCACTAGGTTATCGCTATTGGTGCTAAAGCCGGCATTGTTAAACGCAGATACCGCATGGAAGATGCCCTCCCACACCGCGCGCGGAAAGGAGTGCCCATAGCCAATCATCAATCGTGCGGCCACAATGATGGCGATGATGATCTCAGCTACCGCGGTAAATGCGAAGGTAAAAATCAGCGTCTTGCGGATTCCACCGGGGGCAATGGGGCGCCCCTCATAGGCACCGGTTTTGCGCGCCTTAAAGCTAATCCGGCCGGTAAATAGCAGACCAGATAGCGAGGCAAGCGACATGATGCCCAGGCCGCCCAGTTGGATCAGCACCAAGATGACGACCTGGCCGGCCGGGCTCCAGAAGCTGCCGGTATCCACCACGATAAGGCCGGTAAGCGAGACCGCAGACGTAGCGGTAAACAGGGCAGACAGGAAGGAAGCGCGGGCGGTGCCGGCCTCGGCGAACGGCAGCATGAGCAAAACCGTTCCCACCAGAATCAGCACGAGGAAGCCAGCCGCGGTCAATCGCGCCGGGCCCCACTGCCGTATGGAAAGCAATTGTTTCACCAGCGGAAGTATAGACCTGCTTAAGGCGCAGGGAAACTGCTGGCCGGCGCTGCCCTCGGTGGGCGGTTAGGATTGGTGCTATGACTTCGCCAAATAGCACTGCCAAGACCATTGTGATTACCGGCGCATCCGGCGGGTTGGGGGCCGCGGCTGCTCGTCAGTTGCACCGCACCCGGCCACAAGACAATCTGGTTATCGTCGGCCGCAATCCGGAAAAGACCCGCGCGGTGGCCGAGGAAGTCGAAGGCCAGTACTTCCTGGCGGACTTCGAGTCCTTGGGCCAAGTTCGCCGCTTGGCACAGGACTTGGAAGGCCTGGAGCATATCCACGCCCTGGGCAATAATGCCGGCGGCATTTTTGATGGCCCCTCCACCACCGCCGATGGATTTGAGCGCACCTGGCAGGTCAACGTGGTCGCGCCCTTCCTGTTGACCTCGCTGCTACAGGACAAGCTGCGCGCGGATAACGCGAACGTGGTGCAAACGGCTTCCCTAGCCAATTTCCTTATGTCTAAATTCGACCTCAGTGATCCCACTACGCTGGAGCACTTCAGCCCCGAGCGCGCCTACGGCAACGCCAAGCTGGGCGATATCCTGCTCACCCGCTATATCGATGCCCACGGGATTAACGCGGTGTCTTTCCACCCTGGCGTGCTTGCCACTGACTTTTCCAAGTCTTCAACCGGCATGATGTCCAAGATGTATTCCGGGCTGATTGGCAAGACCTTTGGCAAGCCTGCCGACGGCGGCGAAAACCTCGCCTACTTTTTGACGGGCACCGAGGGAATCCACTTTGAATCCGGCGAATACTACAACGACAAGCGCAAACCTGGTCTCCAGCGCCCCATTGCGAAGAAGCTGTCGGTGGCTCGCCGCGTCTTTGATGATTTGGGGCGCCGCCTCAATGTGGAGTGGTAGCGCGAAACCACTAGACTATGCCGCATGAGTTCTGTCGTTTCTGAGGCCTCGCGCCGCCGCACGTTTGCCGTTATCGCCCATCCGGATGCTGGTAAGTCCACGCTGACGGAGGCGCTGGCGCTGCACGCACACGTTATTAATGAGGCCGGCGCGGTCCACGGCAAGGGCAACCGCAAGTCCACCGTGTCTGACTGGATGGATATGGAAAAGGACCGCGGCATTTCCGTGGCGTCCTCGGCGCTGCAGTTCGAGTATGCGCCGGAGGGCCACGAAGGCGAGCCCTACATGATCAACCTGGTCGATACCCCGGGCCACGCGGACTTCTCGGAGGATACCTACCGCGTGCTCACCGCGGTGGATGCGGCAGTCATGCTTATCGACGCCGCCAAGGGCCTCGAGCCCCAGACCCTCAAGCTCTTCCGCGTGTGCAAGGCCCGCGGCCTGCCTATCGTTACCGTGATCAATAAGTGGGACCGCGTGGGCCGCGAGCCCTTGGAGCTTGTCGACGAAATCGTCAACGAAATCCAACTGCAGCCCACTCCCCTGTACTGGCCAGTAGGCATTGCCGGTGACTTCCGCGGCCTGGCACACATCAACGATGATGGCGAGGCCGATGAGTATATCCACTTCATCCGCACTGCCGGTGGTTCTACCATCGCCCCGGAGGAACACTTCGATCCGGATGCCGCCGGCGAGAAGGAAGAAGACGTGTGGGAGACCGCCGTCGAGGAAGCCGAGCTGCTTGCCGCCGATGGCGCCCTGCATGATCAGGAGCTTTTTGAACAGTGCGTGACCTCCCCACTCATCTTTGCTTCTGCGATGCTCAACTTTGGCGTGCACCAGATTTTGGACACCCTATGCGCCATCGCCCCGGCTCCGCACTCGCGCGAATCCGACCCAAAGGCAGTTGAGGCAGCCACCAGCGCCATTGATGAGGTCCGCGAGGTTAGCGATGACTTCTCGGGCGTCGTCTTCAAGGTCCAGGCGGGCATGGACCAAAAGCACCGCGATAATCTCGCCTTTATGCGCGTGGTTTCCGGTGAATTCGAGCGCGGCATGCAGGTCAACCACGCCCAATCTGGCCGCAGCTTTTCCACCAAGTACGCCCTGACTGTCTTTGGTCGCACGCGCGATACCGTGGACACCGCCTATCCGGGCGATATCGTGGGCTTGGTCAACGCCGGCTCGCTTGCCCCTGGTGACACCATCTATTCCGGCAAGAAGGTGCAATTTAAGCCCATGCCTCAGTTCGCGCCGGAAGCCTTCCGCATTCTGCGCGCGAAGTCGCTGGGCAAGTACAAGGCCTTCCGTAAGGGCCTAGAGCAGCTGGCGGCCGAGGGCGTGGTCCAGATTCTCAAAAACGAGGCGCGCGGCGATGCCTCCCCGGTCATGGCGGCGGTGGGTCCCATGCAGTTCGAGGTCATGCAGGCCCGCATGGAGTTCGAATACAACGTGGAAACCGTCACCGAGCCTATCCCCTATTCCGTGGCTCGCCGCACCGATGCCGAATCCGCCCCAGAGCTCGGCCGTCAGCGCGGCGTGGAAATCTTTACCCGCCAAGATGGCGAGCTCATCGCGCTCTTTGGTGATAAGTGGAAGCTCGCCTTCATTGAGAAGGAACACCCAGAGCTCACCATGGAAACCCTCGTGGCGGATTAGAAACCACACAGCTTCACGCGGCAGAGAAAAAGGCCGCTTCCCAGAACGGGAAGCGGCCTTTTCCGTTGCGTGTTAAACCATCAACATCACAGGGACAACGGCAATCTTGACCACCTGCCCCACCACAATGGTGGCGGCATAACCGGTCATGATGCGCGAGTCGGAGCTCAACCCCGTGGCGTAGTTGACCACGGCGGGCTGAGCGAAGATGCCAGAGAGTCCGCCGGAGGTACGGGTTTCGGACTGACCCATGAAGCGATTCGCTACAGCGAATAGGATCGAAACCACCACTGTGACAATGGCGGCGAGGATCATGCACTTCAGACCCATCCAGGAGAAGGCGGTGGACAAGAATGCCTCGCCGGATGAGAGGCCCACGGAGGCCAAGAAGATGACGAGGCCCCACTGCTGGAAGGCGGTATTGATGGAGGCCGGAACCTGCCATGGGATGCGGCGGGTCCGGTGCAGCGCACCGAGGATAAGGCCGGTAATCAGCGGGCCGAGCGCGAAGCCCAGCTCGAAAGAAGCACCACCTGGCATCGGTACCACGACCTGGCCCAGCAGGTAGCCCAAGAAGAGGCCACCGCCTAGGGCCACCCAGTTCAGCTCGGAGTAGGACTTAATAGAGTCACCGAAGTAATCCTTGATGTCGCCCAAGCGGTCAAACTTCACGATGAGCTCCAGCATATCGCCAGAAGCCAAGTGGGTTTCGTTATTGGCCAAGAATTCCTCATCGCCGCGCTGCACGCGCACGATGCGACCGCCATAGCGGGAGAACAGGTTGAGCTCCTCAACGGTGCGGCCGGCGATATCTTGGTTAGAAATAGCCACGTTTTCGATGACCAGGCGTTTATCCACGAACGGAGTTTGCGGCTGACGCTTGCCCAGCATCTGGGTCAGTTCACGGGCCTTAGCCTTGGTGACCATAACGCGCAGGATATCGCCCTTGTGCAATTCGGGGCGATCGCCGGCAACCCGGACCTTATTACCGCGGCGAATGGTAGCGATAACAAAGTGATCCTTGAACTGTTCTTCCAAGTCATCGTAGTTCACGTCTTTGGTAACGCGAATGGTACGGGAACGGAAGATCTTGGAGGCAGAATTGTCCTTATCGTGCTTGGCGGGCCAATTCTGCTTGAGCAGGAATGCCACAACCAAAATGGCCACCGCTACGCCCACGGGATAGCCCAGCGAGTAGCCCACGGCGGGTAGCTCTTCACCGGTTTGTTGCTGGGCAACTGCCAGCGACGGCGTCGAGGTCGTGGCGCCGGCGAATACACCAACGGAAGCCAGGGTATCCAGCCCCAGCATGCCGCCAAAGAGGAGGGCTGCGCCCGCGGCCACCACAATCGCAATGGCCGCCGTGAGCATGTGCTTCATCTGCTTGGAAAAGCCCTTGAAGAAGCGCTCACCGGCGGACAGGCCCTGCATATAAATAAAGAGTCCCAATCCCAGCTCTTGCAGGGAGCTTAAGATGTCTTTATCTAGATCAATAAACGAGCCGAAGGCCAAGCCCATAAACAGCGTGCCCGCCGCGCCAAAGCGCAGCGGACCGAAGGGGATCATGCCAAATAGCGTGCCGAGCAGCACTATGAAAAAGATGCTCAGCCATATATTTCCATCAAAAATTGCTAACACGCTGGAATATTTTAGGCATCTTCCCCCAAAGTGCCACGTGAAAGGCACATTCTTTAACGACCACCAATGGCATCGCTACTGCTTAAGCCCTTTTCGTCAGGGGCCACCCACCCCCAGCAGCGGCACATCTCACAGGAAACTCCCATAGTGAACTAATCGAGGAGGAATTCCTTCCACCGTGGCCACTCCGTGTAGGTCTGGGCTTTCCCCGCCTGATAGTTCGCCCGCAGCTTGTGCACGTTGCGTTCGGTAGAGGTCACCTGCATATCGTCCGGGAAAAATAATTGCGCCTTACCTTGGCGCTCCAATTCCAAAAGCCGGTCTTTGGCCGCGTTATAGAGGGCGGGGCGGGCTATGAGGGCGTCGGCAATAGCGGGGTATCTGCGGAAGATGCGGCGGACGAAGGCTGGGCGCGCCACCTCAGGGCGCACATACCCGCGCGGCTTAGTGCCGATAAACAGGAACTTCTCGTATCCGGCCTCTTCTGCTTGCGCAATGGTGATGCCACCGGAAGAGCCCAAAGCACCGTCCACGTACGGCGCGCCGTCGATAACTCGCATCGGCATAATCAGCGGCAGCGTGGAGGAAGCGCGCACGCGCACGAAGAGATCTTCCGGGGTGTGGATGTCCTCGCGCGTCCAGTAAACAGACTCGCCGGTATCGGCGCGCGCTGCAGCAAGCACCATATCGGCCGGATGCTCACGGTAAGCCTGCCAATCAAAGGGCAAATCCTTGTCCGCGGCGCGCTCATAGATGTACTCGGCATTGAAATACCCGGTGCCACGCACCAGCGAACCCACTCCGCCGAAGCTGGGGCTTTGAGCAAAGTCTGTAAAAGACTCTTCGGCGCGGCGGGCATCGCGCGACAAGTAATTAACGGTATGCGATGCCCCGGCGGAGACGCCGCCTACCCAGCCAAAGTCCACGCCCTCTTCGATGAGTTTGACCATACAGGCGGCCGTATAGGAATTGCGCATGCCGCCGCCTTCAATAACGAGTGCGGTGTTGCTGGCGTCAATCATGGTGCCCCATACTACGCTGGGCCCAATGAAGCGCATTTTCCGACAATTGCTCGCGGACGAAGAAGGCACCTTCGATATCGAAACCGGCCAGCAGCCTCGCACCGGGTTCGCCTATAACCCCACCGGGAAAGCGCTGTTGCGGGTGACGGAGCCTACCCCAGCCGCGGTGAGCAAGGCCTTGGCCTTAGCCAAAGAACACGGCGCGCGGTATCTCGGCACATGGCGCCAGCCCGATGGTCCGCTAGTCTTCCTCGCCACGGCCGTCACCCACGATGAGTCCGTGGCCCGCGAGCGCGTTGCCGCCACCGGCCAACGTGCCTATTTCGACCTGGAGCGCTGCCGCACCATCACCGTGAGCGCTCACTAGACTGGGCTCCCATGGGATTAAAAGATGCACTTGCCCGGCTAACCGGCGCGCAGTCCCCGCGCCTGGCGCGCCCCGATTCCACCTGACTTAGGCCATTTTAGTGCGGAACAATCCCACCCCACCGCCAAATACCACCAGGTAGCAGTGTCAAGAGAAACGTTACTCACCCACACATGCCCTAAGTCGGGAAGCGCCAGCTAACCCCGTAAGTATTCGGCCGCCGCGGCGGCAAGTTCCTCTGGGGCCTCGCTGACATCCAGCACGATGCCCGCTTCCCCTGGCTGCAGTTCCTCGAGTGTCTCGAATTGCGAGTCCAGAAGGACGACCGGCATGAAGTGCCCAGAGCGCTGACTCATGCGCTCCTTGAGCAGCTCATAAGAGCCGTGCAGGCCCACAAAGATCGTATCGATGATGTCGCGGTGGGAGCGCTTGAGCGCGGAGCAGCCCACAATGGCACCGGCGTCCTGGTCCGCGAGAAAGCGACCTAAGGACTCGAGCCAGGGCTTGCGGACGGCGCCGTCAAGGGCCTGCACCGAGGCCGTCTTCTAGATGTTCGCCGCCGGATGCATATCGTCCCCATCCCGAAAAGGCAGGCCGGTGCGCTGCGCCAGCAACTCCCCGACCGTGGACTTACCGCAGCTCGAGACTCCCTTGATCACCACGTGCTTGCGCATCATCCCTCCTTGCAGCATTCCACCAAATCGAACGCGCTGCGCACTGCCTGACGCAGCGCGATTCAACGCAACATGACGCAACCACCGTGCGGCTCGATAAAGCGCGGTTTAACCCAGCGGCGCGTACATGAGGTTCGCGCGCTGCACCTCGCCGCGTGTGGTCGGGTCAAAGGTCGCGCACAGGGCAGCCGCCACGTAGCGCACGCCACCCACCGGAGCAGAGGAGCCGACCCGCTCGGCGCAGTTCTGCAAGGCCGGCAGGCCGATGTCGTCGCCCGGCGAAGTCATGGAGAAGAAGGACGCGGCCATCATGGTGTCACCATCGGCACGCACATACTCGGAAGAGCCCTTGATGGCCTGCCAGGCAATCGCGCCAACGGGGTCGGTACGGAATTGGTCCCGCTCAGTCTGGGTCAACTCGGCGTTGGCGGCGGGTACGGACAGAGATGCGACGAGGAACGCAGCGCATGCTGCGAGGAAAGAAGACTTTTTCATAGCAATATTGTATCCCCGTGCATTGGGGTTGTCCTGGTATTCCTTCGCTATTGTCCAGAGGAACCGCTTGTTGCGCGAAGGATGGAAGCGCGCAGCTGGCGTATCTCAGTGGCCCCACGCGGCAGCACCCCCAGCAGGCTAGCACCGGCAGCCACGAGATTCGTTACGACCTCAGCCAGGCTCGCCGCGCCAACGGGGGCTGGCCGCCAATCATGGGCGCCGTTGTCCCAGCCGAGGCTTGTGTCCAGATCTGGCCGTGGGCGTAGTCTTCACCGGGTTTTCCCGCCGCCAGGTTTCAATCACCTCAGGCACGGTGTGAAGTGCCCCGAGTTTTGTTCCTAGGCATTTGCCTTGATTTTCATTATTACTTGCGGCGGGTTCTGCTTCCAAAATTCGGATTCCACTTCGACTGGGGTACGGTATCCCAAGCTTTGGTGAAGCCTCGTCTCGTTCCACCATGACACCCACTCAAACGTCGCGATTTCCACCTCGACAACCTCATCCCACCTGCGAGTATGGATCAGCTCGTTTTTGTAGGAACCATTAACGTTTTCCGCCAGAGCATTGTCATAGGAATCCCCGACAGTTCCGGTGGAAGCGGCAATCCCGTGCTGGGCAAGGCGCTCGTTGTAGACCACGCTGACGTACTGCGATCCGTGATCCGAATGGTGAATGAGACCTGTTGTTTCCTCAGCACACACGATCGCCTGATTAAGAGCTTGCAGCGGCAACGCTTCGGTGCGCATGGAGTCTGATAACGCCCACCCAACGATCCGTCGGGAGTAAACGTCGGTGACAAACGCGGCATACACAAAGCCTTTCTTCGTGCGCACACACGTAATGTCAGCCACCCACAGCTTGTTCGGGCCCTGAGCTTTGAACTCACGCTCGACCAAGTCCGGGCGCAGATCAGGCACGTTAGGCTTACGGGTTGTAAGTGGTGATCTGCCTTTGCCTTTGCCTGAAACACCGGCCAGGCGCATTAAACGGGCAGTTTGTTCACGACCGATTTCAATTCCGTCACGGCGGAGTGCATGCCACATTTTCCGCACGCCGTAGACGCCGTAATTGTCCTGATGAACAGTTCTAATGTGTTCAACCAGCACAGCATCACGAAGGCGACGAGCGCTTAATCCACGGGCCTTGGACTGGCGATACCCACGCGAGGTGATAAACCCACCAGCGCGATTATTCTTCAACGTCTTACAGATGAACTCGACAGAAAAACTACTCCGGTATTCATCGATGAATCGGATCATTTCCGACGTTTTGGACCTGGTTCCGACGCGAAAAAAGCTGAGGCAGCCTTCAGCAGCTCATTAGTGTCGCGTAGCTCTTGATTTTCACGGCGTAACCTCGCGTTTTCCGCAGCCAAGTCTTCAGGCACAGGTTCTGGGATGTTTCCGGCACGACGGGCCTGCTGGGTCCACTGACGAGCCGTGTGCCATGAAACTCCCAACTTAGGAGCTACTGCCTGGCACGCGGCTTGCATCGACATATTTTCCGCCAAGATGCGGTCCTCTACAAGACGGACCACACGGTCCTTTGCATCCTGGTCAAATTTTCTTGGCATATTCCAGATTTTCCCATCTACTCAAACGGAACAAAACCTGGGACACTTCATTTAGTCTTTTATCGTGTCTCAAAACTCTTATTTAGGAAAGCGCATTACACCTGTTGAACAGTCGCTTCTTTGCACCTAAACAATCGCAGCAATTTGCGCTGCAAAGACACTCATTTTAATATCCGCACCTGTCTGCTCGCGGAACTCCTTAGATGCCTCAGACCAATTCCCTTGTTTGGCAAGAGCTACTACATCTTTCATTCGCTCCTGGAGGAAGAATTCGCGAGCTGATTTATCCAACAGATAAGTTTGAACAAATCGAGCAGAGTCCTGTGCGGCTTTGGGGGCAGGAACAAACTTAGCAAGACTCATTTGCTTAGCTTGCCCACTTCGTTGCGCACCATGCTCCCGCACCAGCAAGTGCAGCAGCAGCTCCTGCCACGCCCCCCTTAAGAGCGTTAACGCCTACGAGCCTAGCCAGAACCCAGGCAACCTCTTTCCAGTTCTTAACCGCGATAAGATACGCCAATTGCGATCCGCCACCAGCAGCAGAAGCCGTTAGACCGCCAAGACCGACCGCGTTGAGAACGCACTTACGGTATTCAGGCGACTTCACACTGTGGTAGGTAGAAATTTGAGGCTTGCCATTAGCATCCCGACCGTTTAGTGAGTTTGCAATTGTCTGCAGTTCTTTGACAGAGGTACCTGTCTCTCGAGCCTCTTTCTCATTCACTACCCACTTTCCATTGTCTTGGTGCAGGAGCGTGGTGAAAAGAGTTTCCATGTTGCGCTGTGCCGCATCCATATCAGCAGGAGACAACTCGTGAGTGGTAATAGGCTCTGGCTTCTGAATGTTCTCAGCGTTCTGCGTATCTGCATTTGCTACCGCAGCAGAAGTGCAAGAAAGAATTAGAGCTAAAGCAGCAGCTGGGACTTTACGCCCTAGTTTAGTGACCATGAAGAATTAGCCTTTCAAAATGGAGAGCTAGATTTCGGAAGGGAGCTGTTCTCAAATTCCGTAAGAAACAATCGAAAACAGATTGCTATGAAAATATAAACCTTCATTTAAATTCATAGCGTCGATACGGTAACACCTATCGGAGAAATTTTCAGCACTTATACAATCTGGGTACCCTTAGAGGAAATACACATAATCCCCATCCAACTATGGAAGCCCCGGCAGAGAATTAGGCGAGCACTTAATGTCGGCGCTTTTTCTTTGCCCTACGGGCGGCACGATTCAAGCCGGCAGGGGCAGCAGAACGGCGCGCATTTTTATCCATAAGCTCGGCAAACTCACGCACCGCAAGCACTAACTCCTGGTGCTCATCACTGACGTGAAACTCACGCCCCATCCGGAGATCACGGGTCATCTCTCTAACGACGCGAGCCGCGTCAGCTACCTCCTCTCTGGGGGTGCGCAGCTTCAACGTGGCTTGCTCATGCGCCTGCGCCAGCTCCTCTTGATGCTCTCGCTTACGGCGCTCACGCGAGGCAGCAGCGCGGCACGCACCCGAGCAAAACCGGGCCTGCCGACCGCGCGGATCCGCCCGTTGCGGGATTGGTTTCCCGCACCTTTCGCAGACTTCTTTTTGGGCTGCCATGCCCCCACTTTATCGCACGTGCGATAAAACCTGCCAGGCACCAAAATGCCTGGTCACCCGATTAACACTAAGAGTGCCTATAGTATGTTGTTCCCCAGCCGCTTCGCGGCGTGGGCTCGGGCCGGAAAATCCGGCCCGAAAGACTGACCGCTCGGTCGGGTAGGTCAGCAACATATTTGGATACATTCCGCCCGCCCGGGCTTGTCAGGCCTGCGGGGCGATGTAGTAGCTTCACGCGGCGCGCTGTGTGGCTTTCTAAGCGATTGAAGACGCGGTGCGGGGGTGCTTGGGTTGGGCAAGGCGCTTAAATCGCTCAGGCACTCACACCTTGCCCCGCTTTCTTCCACCTGTCGCCGCAGCCGAAAACCCCACTCCGCAACCGCTGACCCGACAACAACGCCGCAAGCTCGAGCGCGAACAGAAAAAGGGGCGCTAATTCTCCAGATTCGTTAGTCGGATTTCTATTTCAAAGTGTTACAGACTTCTTTATCCACCCACATAATCACTTTTATGAGAATTAAAACCAGGTCAACTTGTACTGTCGTTGCAACTGTTCTTTCTGCCCTAGCCCTCTCTTGCCCGCTAGCATCTGCTACTTCGACTGAGATATCAGAAGGCGCATCACCTCGGGCTGAGGTGAAGCCTGGAGATAGCTTTACTTTTACGCTTGATGAGGAAACATCGAATGATGGAATATCAACTCGCTCTTTGAATGCAGGTGTATGCACTGGAACATTTGCGAATCCCCAGGTAGAAGCCGGAGGAATTCTCTCTTATGGATTGCATGTCCGGTGTACTGGAACTGGGTTTCTTCCTTTAAGCGCAAAGATCAGGCTTCAAGAAGAACATCTCGGATTTACTTATGAGACCGTAGATGAAACCTCTAAGAATCTTCCTGAGAGTGGCTACGGATTTGTTCGTGGAGAAGCGATCTGTGACCCAACTACTTCAGGGCATGATTATCGAATTGATGGAGAGATTTTTGCAGGAAAGCATCATGACATTGGTATCTCCAAAGAAGTCCATCTTCCATGCAATGTGAACTAAGTACTCTGCATAAGCCAGGCTTTTAGTTCCTCCTCTGCACGCTCACAACCACCTGGGTAGTTTTCGTTCAGCTCTTCAGCCACGGAGTCAAAGATTTTCTTAGCGATAGCCTCAGCATGGTCAGGTTGAAGCTGCCCTCTTAAATCATTTAAGGGGGCAGAAAGAGTGACATAAGGACTGGGGCGTAAAGAATAAGACCGCATGTCAGCGGCGTATATTCGAGGAGTTGTCCCCAAAAACTGAGATTCAAGGACGACGTTTCCGAACACTAATGACGATAGGTTTTTCTCTTCCATAGTCGGCAGTTTACGGAAAATAAGGTGTGTTAACTGCCGACTTATTCAACTATGGAAACTCGGCAGAGAATTAGGCAATCGCTTAATGTCGCCGCTTTTTCTTTGCCCTCCGGGCGGCACGATTCAAGCCAGCAGGGGCGACAGAACGGCGCAAGACTGCCCGGCTTGTCCGCCAAGACTGGCCGGTGGGCCAGCAACATATTTGGGTACATTCCGCCCGACCGCGCTTATCAGTCCTGCGGGGCGGTGTGGCGGCTTCTCGCGGCGCGCTGTGTGCCCGTCTAAGCCATTGAAGAGGTGCTGTTGCAAAGTTGGGGCAAGTAGGAAGAGCGACGTGAAATAATCACAGCCATGGGTATCTTCTCCGGTCGTCATTTCCCCCGTGACATCATTCTGTGGGCAGTGCGGTGGTACTGCCGCTACGGGGTGAGCTACCGCGATCTGGAGGAAATGATGACCGAGCGGGGCGTGCCGGTCGATCACACCACGATCTACCGCTGGGTCCAGAAATATGCTCCTGAGCTGGACGAGCAAACACGGTGGTACCGGCAGGTACCTGACTGGCAGGCCAGTTCCTGGCGGGTGGATGAGACCTATATCCGGGTCGGCGGCAGGTGATGCTACCTCTATCGGGCGATCACCGCCGGTGGCCAGACCGGTATAGGATAGTCGCTTTATAGGTCCATGCTGATTCGCGCTCTGGGGTACACCCTAAGCGAACAGTTTAAGAATTACATCCATCGTGTTTAACTCGCTGTTCGCTAGGGTGGGTTTATAAGTAATGAAACAGAACCGTCACTACCTCTAGACATTCCCGAACAGCCAGAGGTGGTTGCGGGCCAAAAAATTGGTTACGCGCGTGTTAGTTCCAAAGACCAGAATCTCGACCGACAGTTGGCGGCGTTGAAGAAGGAAAAAGTCTTCCGCGTCTTCACCGACACGGTGAGTGGTTCGTCCACCCAGCGCCCCGGCTTAGATGGGGCGCTTAATTATCTTCGTGCCGGCGATCAACTCATTGTGGTGAGTATGGATAGGCTTGCCCGCTCGCTTATCGACCTGCACCGCCTGGTCGATGAACTCACCGAACGCGGAGTATCCGTCAAGTTCCTCAAAGAAGGACAGACCTATTCATTAGATTCCAGTCCGGTGGCCAAGCTCATGCTTGGCCTACTCGGGTCGGTGGCGGAGTTTGAGCGTTCGATTATTTGTGAGCGCCAGGCCGAAGGTATCGCGAAAGCCAAGGCGCGCGGCGTTTATAAGGGGCGTGCGAAAGTCCTCAATGAGGAACAAGTAGCGCAGGCGCGCGGGTGGGTGAGCGCTGGTATTCCGAAAGCGGAGGTTGCCCGCCGACTCGGGATTGGGCGCACCACACTGTATAAGTACCTCAACCAGTAAGGCCTGACGTAACCCGGTCTCTGTGGAGCTGTGGGAGCGCCCCTAACCAGAGCACGGGATTAGCGGCGTGTGACGGTGGGCTTGCAAGGTAGTCCCCAGTTCAATTGACGAAGGAACATAATCAAGAAAACCGTCTACCCGTGGTTGACTTGTTTAGTCTCCCGTCGGTAGACTACTGTTATGAAGCGAAACGCCGTCATCAAGAAATTGAAAGCGGAAGCCAAGCGGCGCGGTCTTGAATTTGAGGAAATCGCCTTATCGCGCCATGACGCTTATCGGGTAGGCAACACAACCCGAACCTTAGGTAGGCACCGTGAGATTGACGATGTGACAGTCAAGAAGTTTTTCGACCAATACGCCCAAGAATTAGGGAAAGGCTGGTGGAGGTAATGACCACGACATACACAGTAACCGCAGAACGCGGAACCAGCGGAGTATGGGTACTCGAATGCGCCGAACTTGGGGCAGTGTCCCAAACTAAGCGGCTGGCTAATGCTGCCGACGAGATGCGCGAAGCACTGGCCTTTCAGGCAGGCCTAGACCCAGACGAACTCAACATTGTTGTTGATGTTGTTCTCCCACCGGGCCTTGCGGAAATGAAAGCTCGCGCCGAAAAAGAACGCGAAGAAGCGGCACGACTGGCCGCTGCGGCACAGGCAAGCACTCATGACCTCGCTGTTGCAATGAGAAACGCTGGAATGACCGTGCGAGATATGGGAACAGTCCTCGGAGTGTCTTACCAGCGCGCCCAAAAGCTCGCAGCATCCTAAACACTGAAAGCGAAAGTCGCCCAGCACGCGCATGATAGACACGCGTACTGGGCGACTTTTATCGGCCGGCGGACTGGTGCGCGTTAGCGGCGTGTGACGGTGGGCTTGCAAGGTAGTCCCCAGTTCAATTGACGAAGG
>OJKS01000042.1_pt1 | contig 44646 bp, 45 predicted proteins | sample 1596761 | NCBI WGS metagenome assembly OJKS01 (sample SAMEA3904700, study PRJEB24821) | metagenome | biome: Builtin; feature: hospital; material: surface | place: USA | collected 2013-08-19 | reverse complement strand
TAGCGCGCTCCTACACCAGGCTCATCAATCAGATTCGAAGTGCGCTAGTGGGCTGTTACCCGCAATTCGAACAGGCCCTTCGCGGTCAGATAATCCACCGCAAGTGGGTTCCGCACGTACTTGCACGCTACGGCGGGCCCACCAAGATAAAGCGCTTAAGTAAGGCCAAGGCAGCCGCCTTTGCTCGACGATATAAGGCACGAAATCCCGAACCTGTCCTTGATGCCATATTCGCTGCTATCTCTGAGCAAACAGTCACCATTGCAGGTGCACACTATGCCGAAATGGGCGTAGCAATGTCGGCGAAGGACGCACTTTTAAAGCTCGAGCACCGCCAACAAATCGAAAAGGAAGTCATCGAGCTCATCAACGACATCCTCCACACCCAATTCCTCCTATCCATGCTGGGAATCGGGCCAAAGACGGCTGCCCAAATTCTCATGACCGCGGGCGACATGTCCGACTTTCCGTCAGCTGGGCACTTGGCCTCTTACGCTGGTTTATCGCCCCGAACGAATCAGTCCGGAACCTCGATCATGTCGAACTCACTGAACCGAGCCGGCAATAAAAAATTAAAGAACGCCCTATGGCAATCATCTTTTGCATCGATCAGATTCCACGAGCGTTCCCGGCAATTCTATGAACGAAAGCGCCGTGAAGGCAAGAGACATAACGCCGCAGTAGTAGCACTAGCCCGCAGACGACTCAACGTCCTCTACGCCATGATGCGCAACCACGAGTGCTACCGCGATCCCGCCTTACAACAGGAAGGAATCGCAGCCTAAACACCAAGAACGAAACAGCCGACTGGGAAAACCCAGTCGGCTAGCAGGCATGCCCGAAAACCACACAACCAAACAACCCCGCAGAGAGAATCCGCCCCCAATTTCTCCACCCTCGAGGTTGACAACCTATATAGGAACACCCCCCACAACGCGCTTTCCCCAAAACCGCGAAAGGCCGCAGGCTATACACCTGCGGCCATTGTGGAGCCGCCTGCGAGAATCGAACTCGCGACCTTTTCATTACGAGTGAAATGCTCTACCGACTGAGCTAAGGCGGCACGCTGCTCGGCATGCGCCAGTGCAGCAAGAGAGAGTTTAACCTAGGGGCGCCGCGGAATAGAAATCGGGCCCCACCTACAGGCACGCGCGGCGCAAGCGGCCCACTAGGCCGTCGAAGGCAATCTGCGTGCCGACGTTTTGGGTCAGCTGCTCGCGGCACAACGTGATGGCCGCCTGACAGTCCAGCAAGCCCTCCTCGCTCACGCGCTGCGCAATCTCACCAGAAAGTCCAGCGAAGTCCGGGTGGGTGAGATCCACCTGCGCGCCCACCTTCTGCATGAGCGCATCGCGGTAGACGCCGGAGAGATCAACAAGCACCAGATCCAGATTGTCGATCACGCGGCGCTTCGCCCGCTTTTTGTGCTGGTCCTGCAGGTCCTTGATGGCGGAGCGGGCGTCGCGCTGCGCCTTGGCCGCGCCCTTGCCCTTCGCACCCACGCCGAGGGTCTGTTCCAGCTTCGCCAGCTCGGCCTCTTCCTGGTCCTTATGCGACTCCTTCGCCTCCGAGTCCACCAGCTTCAGCAGCGAGGTCACCGCCTGGAAGCCTTGGGAGCCGTGGAAGACGTCCTCTGCCAGGTTGATGGCCACCGCGCGGCGTTTTTGCACCGCCGGGTCGTTGACTAAGCGCCGCGCCCGGCCGACGTGGCGGAGGGAGGTAAGGGCGGCCAGGTGGGCGTCGTGATCCGAAGCGCCCTCGCTGACCAGCTGGGCGGTAATGCTCTCCACCGACGGGGAGGGAATGTAGAGGTGGCGGCAGCGCGAGCGGAGGGTCTGGGAGAAGTCCTCGGGGGCGTCGGAAGGAGCACACATGATGATCACGGTGCGCGCCGGCGGCTCCTCCACCGTCTTGAGCAGGGCATTCGCGCCGTTATTGTTCAGGCGGTCAGCATTATTGAAGATCACCACGCGCCAAGGGGCCACCGTGGGCAGGCTCGCCGCGCGGCCGATGACCTCGCGCACCGTATCCACGGGAATGATGACCTCCTGTGGATCCACGAGGACCAGATCGGTGTGCTGTTTGGTTTCTAGCACCGCGCGGCAGGCCTCGCACCGGCCGCAGCCCGGCTCCTCCGGGTCCGTGCACATGAGCGCGGCCGCAAAATCGATGGCGGCCAAGGAACGGCCGGAGCCCGGCGGGCCGGTAAATAGCCAGGAATGGCTCATCGCCCGCGGGTCTGCCCCCGGCATCCCCCGAGCTGCCCGGGCGGCGCCCAGGATAGTGCGGGCCACACCTGGGGTATCTGCCAATCTTTGCGCAACGCTTCCGGTATTCACTCGCCCTAGCCTACTGGTCTTACTAAAGTATGAAAGCATGAATAGACTACTGCGCGGCGCACGATGGCTCATGGGTACCCAATGGCCGGTCTACGCCGCCTTAGTCCTTGGCGCGAACCTCATCGGTGCCATCGCGATTATGACCTTTGTCCTTTATTTCTTGCCGATGCCGGAGATTAAGGATTTTGCCGCCGAGCTGCCCAGCCTGATGGGCGTCGCCGCGGTGTACCTCATCTTTGCCGTGGTCATCGGCATCGCCGTCACCCTGCTGCTTTTCCGCCCGGTGCTGGACTGGCAGCGCAACCCGGACGAGCATGATCCGAATATGGTGCGCAACCTGGTGCTGCGCATCCCTGTCTACCAATCCGTGGTGGCGGCCGCGGTGTGGCTCATCGGCATCATTTTGGCCGTAGTGATTTCCGGCCGGGAATCCGGCCGCCTCGGGCTCGTCGTGGGCGTGTCCGCCACCCTGGCCGGGTTGGTGGTGGTCATCTTGACCTACCTGCAGGCAGAGCGCCTCGTGCGCCCGGTGGCCGCCCAAGCAGTGGCGCGCCGCTTTGAGGATGCCACCCTGGAGCCGCCCATCAAGTACCGCCTCATTTCAACCTGGCTGATGACCTCCGGCGTGCCGCTGGTGGGCATCTTGCTCGTGCTCATCGCCCAGCGCACCGGGCTCTTCTCCGGCACCGCAGGAGACCTGGTTCCCGCCATCACAGCCCTGGCGCTAACCGCCCTGGGCACCGGGTTTATTGGTACTAGCTTCGCGGTGATGAGCGTGGTGGACCCGATCGTGGAGCTCCAAGACGCCATTAACCGGGTGCGCCGCGGCGAAAACAATGCCGAGGTCGATATCTATGACGGTTCCGAGCTGGGCGTGCTGCAGGCCGGTTTCAACGAAATGATGCGCGGCCTGCGCGAGCGCCAGCGTGTGCGCGATATCTTCGGCCGCTACGTCGGCGCCGAGGTGGCGCAGCGCGCCCTAGAGGAGCGCCCCGAGTTGGGCGGCGAGGACCGCAAGGTCGCGGTGCTTTTCATTGACGTCATCGGTTCTACTACCTTCGCCGTCAACCACTCCCCCGAGGAGGTAGTGGAGGAGCTCAATAAGTTCTTCGAGCACGTCGTCAAGGTGGTGCACCGCAACAAGGGCATCATTAATAAGTTCCAGGGCGATGCCGCGCTGGCCGTCTTTGGCGCGCCGCTCAACGTTTATGATTCCGCCTCCATGGCCCTGCAGGCCGCCCGCGAGCTGCGCGGCGAGTTGCGCGGGCTGGAGCTGCAAGCAGGCATTGGCGTGGCGGCGGGGCACGTCGTCGCCGGGCACATCGGCGGCGCGGATCGCTTCGAATACACCGTCATTGGTGACGCCGTGAACGAGGCCGCGCGCCTAACCGAGCTCGCTAAGGACACCCCGGGCCAGGTTCTTACCAACGCCGCCACGCTCAAGACCGCCAATGAGGCCGAGCAGGCCCGCTGGACTATGATGAAATCCATTGAGCTGCGCGGTCGTCACCGCATGACCCAGCTGGCTCGCCCTATCCGCGCTACCCTGGCAGAACGTTCCGAGGTATAACGAGGTTTTTCAGTGAGCTCAGCTCCCTGGCCCCGCATGATCGTGCCCGATGTGGCGCGCGGCATGGCCCTTTTAGGCATCGCCATGGCCAATATGACCACGGCATGGATCATCACCACCGACCGGCCGGGCAGCTATTTCGGCGGCATCATTGATGGCAGCGCGTGGGATAAGGCGGCCGTCGTCTTCGGTGCCTTCTTTGTCCACAATCGCGGCCTGCCCATGTTTTCTACCCTGCTCGGCTTTGGCGTGGGGCTCATTGCGATGAGTCTGTGGCGGCGCGGGTTTCCGGTGCGGGCGGCGCGCTGGGTCATCGCCAAGCGCTATGCCTTCTTGGCGCTCATGGGCGCAGTGCACCTGGTGCTGCTGTTTTGGGGCGACATTATGTTCTTCTATGGCGTGGCCGGAATTATCATCGCATTCCTGCTGCGCAAGCGGGATTCTACCCTCATGCTCATTGCCTATATTTTATTTGCACTGTGCGCGCTGGGCGGGGTGGTAGCCTTCATTTCCGGCGCTATGGATCCCCTCGGCGTGGTGGCCACGGAAGGCATTGGCACCATCGAGTCTTACCCAGATCTGCTCCTCAGCCAGCTTATTACCCTGGGCAGCCAGGCCGTTGCCACGCCGATCATTGTGCTGATGTACCTGCCCGTCATGCTGGTGGGCTTTGTATGGGCGCGCCAAGGCGTGCTTGCCGACGTCCCCTCTCACCGCCCCACCCTCCTGCGCTGGGTCGCCATTGCGGTGGCCATTACCGTCGTAATCGGTAGCTTGTGGTCTTTGAGCACGCTGGGGGTCATCGGGCAGCGCTGGGCTAATGCGGCTAATAATGCCAACGCTTTCATCGGCGTCTTTACCGGGCCTGGCATCCTGGCCGGGCTCGCGCTGCTGCTGCAGCCGGTGCAGGAGCGGCTTTCAGCCGGCGCGCCGCTGCCCGCAGTGCTGTGGCCCTTTGCGGCCCTGGGCAAGCGCTCCATGAGCGGCTACGTGGGGCAGTCCATTCTCTTTTTCTTCCTCGTGCACCCGTTCACGCTGAACTTCGGCCACGATCTGGGCGCCTTCGGCCAGGCCGCGCTGGCCTTCGCGGTGTGGTTGGCCACGCTTATCGGGGCGTGCGTGCTGGAAGTCTTCGACCTCCGCGGGCCGTTCGAGGCGGTGCACCGCCGGCTGTCCTACGGTCCGACGATGCAGCCGCAGCTACCGCGTGCGGCACAGGCCATCAATAAGCAGCAGGTGGCCGACAACTAGGGCGCCCGCCTCGGCCGCGCCCACCAGGCGCGCCCCCTGCTTCCGCTTACCGCGATATTCCTGCGCGAGCGCCGCGCGCAGGGCCGTCAGCCCCTCGGCCGCAACGAGCAGATTGGCGCCGTGGCTGATGCCCTTGCCGGCATCGGTGCGCAGCGCCGGATCTCCCGCCAATGCCGAGGTCGTGAGCACCGCCGCGCCGCCCACCGCGACCGCGGCGGCTGTCGGCTGTGTGCGAGTTGCGGCAACGCCCGCGCCCCATGCGGCCGCGCGCAGGCCCCAGCCCAGGGCGTCGTTGCGCGCGCCGCGGCGATAGAGGCTCCACGCATAGGCGGCGTGGTTCGCAGTTACGGCCGCCACGCCGAGCACCGAAGGACGGGTCAGGGTGCGGGCCTTTTCCACCTGGCCAATAGCTCCGGCTATAACTCCGGCGCCAACGGCGGGCTCTTCGCGTACCGAGGCCAACAGCTGCGGCCGCGTTTTGATGGTGACGGCGCGCCGCAGGGCCGCGGCGCCTTCTTGGGTGCGGGCAAGAAAATCGTTCATGCCCGCCACCTTACGCGGTTATTTCTTGCGCGAGCCGGCCTTTACCACGTTCTTCGTGCCGGGCGAAGGCTTCTTAGTTGCCTTCTTGCCAGCCTTCTTCGTGGATTTTTTGGTGGCCTTCTTGGTTGCCTTCTTCTTCGTCGTCTTCTTAGAGGACTTCTTGGTGGACTTCTTCTTGGTCTCCCCGGAAGCTTCCTTGGCGCGGCGCTCGGAAAGGAGTTCGTTCGCGCGGGCGTCGGTAAGCTGCTCCGGGTCATCGCCGCGGCGCAGGGAGGCATTGGTGGTGCCGTCGGTGACATAGGGGCCGAAGCGGCCGTCCTTGACGGTCATGGGCTTGCCGGAGACGTCGTTATCGCCCAGCTGCTTAATCGGCGGCTGGGCCGCTGCGCGGCCGCGACGCTTCGGCTCGGCGTAGATGCGGCGGGCCTCGTCCAAGGTGATGGTGAAGATCTGCTCTTCCTTAGCCAGCGAGCGCGAATCGGTCCCCTTCTTCAGATACGGGCCATAGCGGCCGTTCTGCGCGGTGATCATCACGCCGTCGTCCTCTCCCACCTCGCGCGGCAGGGAAAGCAGCTTGAGGGCCTCCCCCAAAGTCACGGTGGAGGGTTCCATGGAGCTAAACAGCGAAGCCGTACCCGGCTTGAGCTTGTTTTCGATGTACTCCTTGACGCGCTTTTCCTTCTGCTTCGCGGCCGTCTTGGTTTCCCAATTCTTGGCGCGCTTGCCTTCCTCGGCGCGTTGCTTGTCCTCCTCGGCGCGCTCCTTGGCGACGATCTCCTCGGCCTCACCCTCGGCCTTCTCCCGTTCATCCTCGCGGACGACCTCGGTGACATAGGGGCCGAAGCGGCCTTCCTTGGCCACGATCATGCGGCCGTTTTCTGGGTTCTCACCCAGCTCGCGGCCGCCCTGCGGGGTGGCGAAAAGCTTTTCCGCCAGCTCCTCGTTCAGGCCGTCCGGGGTGACGGTCTCAGAGAGGTTGGCGCGCTGGTACTCAATACTGCCGTCGTCGTTAGTGCCAACGGCGCGCTCGATATACGGGCCGTAGCGGCCTACGCGCACGAAGACATCGCGGCCTTCGGCGTCGGTATAAAGCAGTAGCGAGTTGACCTTGCGGGCATCAATGGCTTCCAGGTTGACGTCGATAAGCGACTTTAAGCCGCCGTGACGGGCAATGGAAGCCGCCTTCTGCTCGTTGGCCTCGGCGTTGCCAAAGTAAAAGCCGTTAAGCCAGGCGGTGCCGTCCTCGATGCCGGTGGCAATCTGGTCTAGCTCGTCTTCCATGGAAGAGGTGAAGTCATAGTCCACCAACTCGGTGAAGTTTTCCTCCAACAGGCCTACGACGGCGAAGGCAACCCAGGATGGCACCAGCGCATTGCCGCGCGAGACCACATAGCCGCGGTCCTGGATGGTCTTGATGATGGACGCGTAGGTAGACGGGCGGCCGATGCCCAGGTCCTCCATCTTCTTGACCAGGCTGGCTTCGGTATAGCGCGCCGGCGGGTTGGTGGAGTGGCCCTCGGCGGAGACCTCCTTGGCGGTCAGGCCGCGGCCCTCCTCCAAGTGTGGCAGGCGGGTCTCGCCCTTCTTGTCACCCTTGGCGTCGTCCGCGCCGTAGGCCTTCAGGAAGCCGGGGAAGGTAATGGTGCGGCCGGTGGCGGAAAATTCCACGTCATAGCTGCCCTTATCCGTGGCGGCGGTGCCGGCCACGGTGACCTTCATGGAGGTTCCCTTGGCATCGGCCATCTGGGAGGCGACGGTGCGCTTCCAAATCAGGTCATAGAGCTTAAACTCCTCCGCATCCAACTGGCCAGAGAGCTGGCCCGGGGTGGCGAAGGACTCGCCGGCCGGTCGGATGGCCTCGTGGGCCTCCTGGGAGTTTTTCACCTTGCGGTCATATACGCGCGGGGAATCAGAGACGTATTCTGCACCATAGATGCTGGTAGCGGAATTGCGCGCAGCCGACAGGCCCTGCTGAGAGAGCGAGGTAGAGTCCGTACGCATATAAGTAATGTGGCCGTTTTCGTACAGGCGCTGCGCAATGCGCATGGTGCGCTCGGAAGTAAAGTGCAGGCGGCGGCCGGCCTCCTGCTGCAGCGTCGACGTCATAAACGGCGCATAGGGCTTGCGAGTATAAGGCTTGTGTTCGACCCCAGCGACTTCCATGCCCGCGCCTTGGAGCGCAGACTCCAAGGCCTTGGCCTGTGGCTCGGTGATGACGATGACGTCTTTGCTCTTGACGTTTCCGCGGTCATCAAAGTCGCGGCCCAAGGCTACGCGCTTGCTATTGACGGCGGTAAGGCGGGCGTCGAAAGTAGCGGGGTTGTCCGCGTCCGCAGCGCCGGTATCTAGCGTGGCGGCCAGATCCCAGTAGTCGGCCGGGATGAACGCCATGCGCTCGCGCTCGCGCTCGACGATGACGCGGGTGGCCACCGACTGCACGCGGCCGGCAGAAAGCCGCGGCATGACCTTCTTCCACAGCACCGGGGAAACCTCGTAGCCGTAGAGGCGGTCGAGGATGCGGCGAGTTTCCTGGGCGTCGATAAGGTTGTAATCCAGATCGCGGGTATTGTCCGCGGCCTCCAGGATCGCGGACTTGGTGATCTCGTTAAAGACCATGCGGCGCACCGGAACCTTGGGCTTGAGCACCTCGAGCAGGTGCCAGGCGATGGCCTCGCCCTCGCGGTCAGGGTCTGTTGCGAGGTAGAGCTGGTCACACTGCTTCAGCTTGGACTTGAGGTCCGCGACCTTCTTCTTTTTATCGGGGCTCACCACATACAGCGGAGCGAAGTCATCTTCCGGATTCACGCCGAGGCGCGCCCAGGATTCCTTCTTATACTTAGCCGGCACGTCCGCAGCGCCGCGGGGAAGATCGCGGATATGGCCCACGGAGGCCTCCACGATGTAGTTATCTCCGAGGTAAGGCTGAATCTTCTTCGCCTTCGTCGCCGACTCGACGATCACCAAGGTCTTTCCCGGCCCGGCTGCTTCTGCCACTTCGACTTCATCCCTTTCGATGATGCGAACAATAAGGTATGCACGCTTTCAGCAATCGCCCCTAGCGTACACAGTTGATCTGCGTTTCCTTTCTCGCACCATATACGCGGTTCTGCCAAAAGGCCGTTTTCAGGGGCACTATGTACCCCCACGGAACGGGTCTATACTGGCCTACTTAGAACGCCCAGTAGCTGTGAAAGCATTGTGGGGCACGATAGCACACCCAAGACAACGCCCGCGGAGGATTCATGGTTGACACCATCACTATGTGGATCGAAACCGTCATGTCCACAGAGTGGATCTACCCGCTGGTGGGCGTACTGATCTTTGGTGACTGCTTCTTCCCCGTGCTGCCTTCTGAAATCCCACTCAATATGGCCGGCGCCTGGTCCGGCTCCCAGGGCTTTCCGCACCTGCCCACCATGTTTTTCGTAGCGCTCATTGCCGCCATGATGGGCGATAATCTCTGTTTCCTGCTGGGCACGCGCTTCATGCCCCTGCTCCAGCGCGTACCTAAGGGATCGAAGGCCTACGAGGGGCTCAAGTGGGTCAAGCGCAATATGCGTCGCGGCGGCGGTGCGGCCATTATTATTGCCCGCTTCATTCCTTCAGCGCGCCTGTTTATGACCATCCTGCTGGGGTCGATGCGCTTCCCGTGGCTCGTCTTTGTCTTCTTCGACACCATCGGCGTCGCGCTCTGGGCGGCCGAAGCGCTCGCCATCGGCTACCTGGGCGGCATGGCCTTTTCCAATTCGCCGGTGCTGGCGGTGGTGGTCAGCATCATCGCCGCCGTCATCATCGGCGTGGGCCTGCAGAAACTGCAGAATAAGTTCACCGAGTGGTGGGATACCCGCCGCGGCTACGCCGAAACGCCGTAGCAGGAAGGCCTGAGCAGAAAGGCCTGAGCAGGGGAGCCGGCCGCCTAGATGACGGACACGGACTGGGCCTGTTCGCCCTTCGGTCCGGAGCCTACCTCGAAGGTGACCTGCTGGTTTTCTTCTAGGGTGCGAAAGCCGCTGCCCTGGATCTCGGAGTAGTGGACGAAGATATCGCCTTCGCCGTCCGCGCGCTCGATGAAGCCGTAGCCCTTTTCAGAGTTAAACCACTTAACGGTTCCTTGTGCCATGGTGTGCAGTCCTTTTCTTGATTGGCGGTGCGGCGATTCCGCGCCGAGGGGTTCGGTAAATGCGTCCTTTAGCAGTACCTTAAAGTGTAAACACCGCACCAAGACATCATTGGCCTCATATCAGTGTGACACGTTCCACGCCAAAGCGATAGGCCTAACTCATGAGGGGGTAGAAATTGGCTCACCCGGAAACGGATAATCCCCTAGGAGAAGAGCTGCTCGAGTTCATCCAGCGCCGCCTCGATGAGTCCACTCTCACATTTCACACCACCCTGCCGCCGCAGCGCGCGCAGTATGCCGAGTGGCCCGAATGGGTGCTGCCGGAATTGAAGGACAAGCTGGTCGAAGGGGGCGTCGGCAAGCTGTATAGCCACCAAGCAGAGCTGGCGCAGGCCGCCTGGGCCGGCGAGGATGCGGTGATTTCTACCGGTACGTCCTCGGGTAAGTCCCTGGGCTACCAGCTACCCATTGTGAGCCGGCTGGCGCAGGAGCCGACCGCCTGCGCGCTGTATCTCACCCCCACCAAGGCGCTGGGATCGGACCAGCTGCAGGCGGTGCTCGAGCTGTGCCGGGGCATTCCGGCGCTCAAGGGCGTGGTGCCCTCGCCCTATGACGGCGATACGCCGCAGGAATCCCGCGCGGGCGTGCGCGATCATTCGCGGTTCATTTTTTCCAACCCGGATATGGTGCATATGTCGCTGCTGGCGGCGCATGCGCGGTGGGCGCGGCTGCTGCGGCACCTGGAGTTCATCGTCATCGATGAATGCCATTCCTACCGGGGCGTTTTTGGCGCGAACGTGGCGCTGGTGCTGCGGCGCCTGCTGCGCCTGTGCGCGCACTATGGCTCGCGGCCGACGGTAATTTATGCCTCGGCCACTATGAAGGACCCGGGCCGGCACGCGCAGCGCCTTACCGGCCGGCCCGCCCGCGCGATTACGGAGGACACCGCCCCCACCGGCGCGCGCACCGTGGCGCTGTGGGAGCCGGGGTTTATCGAGGGTGCCGAGGGCGAGCACGGGGCGCCGGTGCGCCGCGCCGCCACCACCGAGGCGGCCGAGATGATGGCCTCCTTCATCGCCGAGGGCGCGCGCACCATGACCTTTGTGCGGTCGCGCCGCTCGGCCGAGGTGGTGGCCATGCGCGCGGCCGAGGTGCTCTCCGGTAGCCTCGGCCGCCCCGATTTTGCCCAGCGCATCGCCGCCTACCGCGCCGGTTACCTGGCCGAGGACCGCCGCAAGTTGGAGCGCGCGCTTGACGACGCCTCCTTGCTCGGCGTCGCCACCACCTCCGCCCTCGAGCTGGGCATCGATGTCGGCGGTCTCGATGCCGTGGTCACGGCCGGCTTCCCGGGCACCGTCGCGAGCTTTTGGCAGCAGGCCGGGCGTGCCGGCCGCCGCGGGCAGGGCTCGCTCGTGGTGCTCGTTGCCCGCGATGAGCCGATGGATACCTACCTGGTCCACCACCCCGAGGCCCTGCTGGGCCGGCCGGTGGAGGCCAGCGTTTTCAATCCGGCCAATCCGTATATCCTCTTCGGCCACGTCTATTGCGCCGCAGTGGAAAAGCCGCTGGATGATGCCACGATTGCCGCCTGGGGCGCGCAAGACGTGGTTCACCAGCTGGCCGAATCTGGCTTGCTGCGCCGCCGCGCGCGCGGCTGGTTCGCCGTGCCCATCCCCGCCCATGCGCCGGAAGAGCTCTCCCCGGAGACGGCGCATACCGCGGTGTCGCTGCGCGGCGGCGCGGGCGAAGAAGTCATGATTGTGGATTCCTCCGACGGCCGCCTGCTCGGCACCATCGACGCCGCCCGCGCTACCAGCCAAGTCCACCCCGGCGCGGTGTACCTGCACCAGGGCGAAAGCTTTGTCATTGAGGAGCTCGTCTTAAGCGATTACCTGGCGCTGGCCCGGCCCGAGGCCCCGGACTATTCCACGACTCCGCGCTCCACCACGGATATCCGCATCCTGCGCGAGGCCGATAACCTAGTCAATTACTCCCCAGGGCTGTGGGTGGCGGACGTGGAGGTGGAGGTCACCGACCGCGTCACCGGCTACCAGGTGCGGCTTGCCGATGGCACCATTGGCGATGACATCCCTCTCGATCTCCCCGAACAACGCCTAGTCACCCGGGCGGTGGCCTATACCATCGATCCGATGGCGCTTTCCGCCATGGGTGTGACGGCCTCCGATACGCCCGGCACCCTACACGCGGCCGAGCACGCCGCCATTGGCCTGCTGCCGCTTATCGCCACCTGCGACCGCTGGGATATCGGCGGCGTGTCCACCGCATTGCACCCCGATACGCAGCTGCCCACCGTCTTTGTCTACGACGGCCACCCCGGCGGCGCCGGTTTTGCTGAAGAAGGCTTCCGCCGCTTCCCCGAATGGATCGCGGCCACCTTCGAGGCGGTGCGCTCTTGTCCGTGCGAAGCCGGTTGCCCGTCGTGCGTCCAGTCGCCCAAGTGCGGAAACGGAAACAATCCGCTGAGCAAGGACGGCGCCATCAAGCTACTGGGTGCGCTGGTCACCATGACGCAGGGCTAGCCTCAACTTAAGCGGTTTTGCCTTCTTCTTCATTTACTCGCTGCGCCCGCGCGTATTCATAGTCGGCGCTGCGCTGCAATAGCTCCTCACGCCGATGAGGAAACCGCTCCAATATTATGCGCTGAATTTCCGCCGCTGCACGTGCGCGAGTGCGCCGCACTTCCGGATTCGGCTCATAAAAAGGCGAGCCTTGCGGATGCCTCATGGAGCATCGCCTCTTTCTTCTTTCGGGGCAGATTTGTCGAGCTCACCCTCTCTAAACTCTTGGGCAAAGTCCCACAGCGTGTTGATAAAAGGGGAATCTCCTTCGACGTCCGATAATAATCCCAGAATTGTGGGGAGAAAATACCATCCAGTAATTCTTTCGGCGCTTTCCGCCAAGCGATGAAGCCTGCTACGGCTGCCACCGCGGTGGGGATAAGGCGCACTACTGCTTCCTGCCAGGTCATACCGGACCGGCCTTCGCTTGAGTGGACCGGCCGCGGACCGCAGCAGTGACGATGACGTCGCGGCCGGATTCGGTGCAGGTTTCTAAGGTGGCGTCGTTAAGCGCGGCGGTATCGCGCGCGGCGGTGCAAGCATCTTCACCCGTAGCGAGGGCCCAGGCACCGGCAACCGCCGCGAGGTCGGCCGCCACCTGAGCCTCGTGTCGCGCGGCCACGCGCGAGCCCACTGCCGCCACGATAAGCAGCAGGCTCACGATGGCGACGATGATACCGGCCGCGGCAATGGTGGCATAGCCTTCCTCGCCGCAGCGCCTCGGCCTACTCATTTCCGCCCACCTCGGCCGGAAATACCGCCTCAGAGCGCATGGTGCCGACGGGGGCATCGACGCTTACCGACGCCCTCACCAACCCACCGCTTTCTTCCACGCTGACCTGGGCATCCTCGCGCGGGGGATGGTATTCGACGCCGATGGCGTGCGAACGCGCGGCCGCGCCCGCCATGTCCACCGCGGCGATATAGGATGCCAGCGTGGCAATGGCACCCACGATTCCCGCCGCGACCAAGACCAGGGAGCTTAAAGCCAAGGCGGCCTCGATGGTCACGGAGCCATCGTCATCAAATACCCTGTGCATCTTTCCTCCTTTCTGCCGGCAGGCTGGGCCCGCCGGCCGCGGTTAAAGAGCGTCGCTAGCTCGGGGTGTTCGAGAGGGCGTCGGTAATGATGCCCTCGATGGCATCGACCACCCCGCCGCCGTTGATGACCATGTAGAGCACCCCGGCAAGCGCGGCGGCCGCCAGAGATCCCATGGCATATTCGATGGTGCTCATCCCCTCGTCATTGCGGATGAGCTGGGAATACTTATTAAGTGCGTGCATGATTAGTGTCCTTTCACATGAGGTTTAGAGAAGTTGTGCGCCCAAACTGATGACTACGGGCGCAAGGCCTAGAACGATGAATGCTGGCAGGAAGCACACCGCCAGCGGGAGGGCAATGAATACTCCTGCGCGCTCCGCCTGCGCCGTGGCGTGGGCGGATGCTTCCGCGCGCAAAGAAGTACAGATTCGGTGGCATCCGGCCGCGATGGTGGCGCCGGATTGGCCCGACATGATGACAAGCTGCGCTAAGTCCTCCAGCCCCGCATGGCCCTTCATGTGGCCCCACGCGGACTGCGCGGGAACGCCCACGCCGAGCAGCGCGGCGACGGTCTCCCACAGTTCCTTGGTCTGAGCATCCGCGGTGCGGGCCACCGCGGTGGTGGCGCCGTGCACGGATAGCCCTGCGGCCAGGCATGCTGCGAAAAGTTCGACGTCGCCAGCTACTGCCAGTGGATCCAGCGGTGCGGCGGGCTTGAGCTTGCTTATCAGTCCCCCGCGCGCACTCGGGCCATCGCGCGGGGTCTTGGTGGTGGTTTCGGTTGCGCTGGGAGGTGCCAAGCGGGCGGTGTGCGGCGGCAGGCCAACAAGGGCGGCGAGGGCGATAAAGATGAGCGGGGTCATGCGGCCGCCTTCCGGATGATGACGCGCGACCAGGCGAATCCGCCGCAGGCCAGCGCCACGCCCACCACGAGGAGAATACCGCCTAATCCGCCGCCTAAAAGGAAGCCGAGGGAGTTGGCACCCATGGCCCCGCCCATGGCGATGCCGGCTATGGGCAGGCATGCGAGCACCGTGGCGGTGGCTTGGGGGCCTTGCAGGCTAGCGGCGGTGGATTGCTGGTGGCGTCGGGAAGCGTCGAGGCGGCTTTGGGCTTGGTCGAGCAAGCTGGCCACCGCAATGCCGTGGTAGGTGGAAAGCTCTAATAAGTGACCTAAGCGGTGAAGTTCTGGCAGGGCCTTGCCGCTCTGCGCATCTATCAGCGCCATGTGCGGCGGCGCACCGCGCGCGGCGAGAGCGGCCGTGGACTCTAGTGCTGCGGATACCTCGCGCGGGGTGGTGGCTGGCAGGGACTCCACGCCGCGGGCGAGCGCCCCAGCCAAGGTCGCCCCTGCACGCAGGTCCGCGGTGACGACGCCCAGGTAGGCGGCCAGTCCCTCGCGGCCGCGCCGCTCTGCCCGCGCGGCCACTAGGTCTTTGACGTACCAGGACACGCACCACGCGATAATGGCGGCGGCGATGGCGATGCTGATGCGGCCCACTGAGTAGAAGACCAGGCTGCCGCAAAAGACTGCACCTAGGATAACCACGGAGCTGGTCTGTGCCCGGCGCGTGGCCAAGACCAGGCGGCCGGCACTCGAGGGCGCGGGTATAAGCAGCGCAGCGGCAAGGATGAAGTAACTAAGCATGGCTGGCCTCCCCGGCAGGCTCTCCCAGCAGCTGCGCGGAGAATTCCGCGAAGCCGTCCGCCGGGCCATCTTCGGCGCTCCAGATGATGCGCGGGGTCACTGGGTTTCCCTCGAGCACACCGATATGGGCGAGGCGGCGGCCCTGCGGGGTGCGCTCCATGGTCAGCACCATGTGCACAGCCGCCGCCAATTGCGAGTGCAGCGCCGCCCGGTCCAAGCCGCCGAGGGCGGCGAGAGCCTCCATGCGGGCTGGTACTTCAAAGAGGGAATTGGCGTGCAGCGTGCCGGCGCCGCCATCGTGGCCGGTGTTGAGCGCGGCGAGGAGATCCACCACCTCGCGGCCGCGGATCTCGCCCACCACGATGCGGTCCGGCCGCATGCGCAGCGCTTGGCGCAGCAGCTGTGACATCGTGACCTCGCCGCTCCCCTCCGCGTTGGCCCGGCGCGAGACCACGCTGACGCAGTGCGGGTGGTGCGGAGAGAGCTCGGCGGTGTCCTCAATAACGAGGATGCGTTCGCGCTCGGAGACGGTTCCCAAAAGCGCGGAGAGCAGGGTGGTTTTGCCGGAACCGGTGCCGCCGATGACCAGGAAGGAAATCCGCTTGTCCACCACCGCGCGCAGCAGCGCCGCAATGTCTTCTGGCACCGTGCCATTGTCTACGAGCTGGGGCAGGGTGGTCTGCGCTTGGCGCAATACGCGCAAGCTCAGGCAAGTCCCGGCCACTGCGGGCGGGCTCAGCAGTGCGTGGACGCGCAGCACAACACCATCGGGGCGGGTGACGCGGCCATCGGCAAAGGGCTGTGCATCATCGAGGCGCGTGCCTGAAGCTGCCGCAAGCCGGCTGGCCAGCTGGCGGACCTCGGCATCATCGCGGAAGGTGATATCGGTGCGCTCGAGGCCTTCGCCGCGGTCCATGAATACCGCGTGTGGCCCGTTGACTACGACGTCTGTAACGCCCTCGCGCCCCAGCACCGCATCGAGCGGGCCCATCCCGGTGGCGTCTTGGCGCAGGCGGCGCAGCAGGTCAAGCACCGCGACGTCACTAATCACGCCTGCTTCTGCGCGAATGCGCCGGGCCAGGGCTGCAGCATCCTGTACCACGTCAGGCTCAGCGGCAATGATGCGCTGCATCTTTTCCAGCGTTTCTTGTGCTGCTTTATGCTCGCTCATGCGCCGACCTCCTCGAGGACCGCGCGGGCGGCCTTGCGCAAGGGTGCGGGGAGGCGCTGCGGCAGGCCGCCGATTTCCACGGCGCGGGTGAGGCCCCGGAGCGTCGGCAATTCTGCCAGCACCGTGCTGTGGACGATGCGTTCTACTTCCGCTGCGCTTAACGACGCCCACTGGCGTTGCCGCAGCACCACCACGCACCTGCGCCGCGCGGCATCGAGACGCGCCAGGAGCTGCGCGGCCGACGCGGCCGATCGCACCTCCGCGGCCACCACGATGACCACGTGGGTGCAGGCATCCGGGATGGTCTCCGGGGTGCAATCCACCACGCATATCCCTTCGCCCGCCTGGGCCGCCCCTACCACCCGGGCAAGCAGGTCCTTGTCCAAGCGGAAGGGATCCGCGACGGTGCTGCGCGCGGCCGAGAGCACCGCTACCCCATCAGGCGTAGATGGCAGCGCGCGGTAGAGATCGGCGGCATCGATGCTGCCATCGCCCACGGTAAGCTCCGGCCAGCGCGCCCCCGGTTCCGCTTCAACGCCGAGCAGGAGGTCGAGGCCACCGGAGTATGGGTGGGCGTCGACAAGTAGAGCGCGACCGTCGGCTGCGCATTGGGTGCGGGCCAACGCGGCCGCGAATGTAGAAGCGCCCACCCCACCGCTCGCGCCCACCACGGCGATGGTCGCGCTGCCCGGCCGCGCTTCCTGCGGCGCGCCCGCCGCGGCAATGCTCGCCAGCAACTCCTTCACCTGGGCGGGGATAATAAAGGCGCTCTCCGCGTGGCAGGCGAGCGCCGCCTCGTAATCGATCGGCCCGGGGTCCGCGGCCAGGAAAAGCACGGGCGCAGACGCAGTGTGGGTGCGCTGCGCTGCTGCCACCACGCGGGCCATAAGGGAATCAACCAGCACCGCATAGGCGCCGGGCAAGCTGCGCGGGACATCGCGGGGATCGGTTACGGTCAGCACATCGTGGCTGGTCGCAGCCGCGGCGTGAACGGCCTCGGCGCGCAGCGCTTCGTCACCAATGGCGACGACGATGACGGCGGAATCAGGGTGTAGTGCGTTCATGCCTCATAGCCTGAAGCATTCGCGCCACCGCAGCGAGGCTCCGGCGGCAGTGCTGTGGATAACCCGCCAGAAGTCACCATGTGGACCTAGTTTGGTTGTCGTTTCAACCAAAAATCTGTGGATAACCCGCTCCGCACGGCGGTAGATATAGGTGACGGCCCGCGCATCGGGGGGGTGTGCGCGCGGGCCGTCAGTAACCCGGCCTCGGGGGGGGTGAGCCGGGGCAGGCCGCACGGTATATCGGGGCCTTGCACGCATTATTATGACATGTTCGCCACCCAATCACAACAGCTAACAGCAGATTTCCACGGCCACGGCGCTGACCTGCACCGAATGCATGTTCACTCAGCGCCACCCCCACGCGGGTTCCTAATCCCACATTAGTGGTATACAAATCACCGTTAACATCAGTCACTTCTACACCAGCAAGCGCTTAGGGCGGCTACACTCGGCAGCACATCATGACTACTTCCCGCGAGCCCCGTCATCCCCGCCACGCCGCCACCACCCGCGCTGGCGGCGACCCCGCACGCACCGCGGCGTTTTTCGATCTGGATAAAACCATCATCGCCACCTCCTCGGCCTATGCGTTTGGCCGCGAGTTCCTCCACAACGGGCTCATCTCGCCGGCCGAAGCACTGCAGCTATCACTTGCTAAGGCCAGCTATATGTTCTCCGGCCTGACCAGCGAAGGTATGGATTCCACGCGCGACCAACTCACCGCACTGGTCACCGGGTGGTCCGTGGACGAGGTGCGCGCCATCGCCCGCGACACCATGCATCACGTGGTCACACCCTCCATTTATGCCGAGGCCCGCGAACTCATCCGCGCCCACCGCTCCGCTGGCCACCACGTGGTCATTGTCTCTGCCTCCGCGGCCGTGCTGGTGGACATCATCGCAGAGGAACTCGGCGTCGAGCACGTCATCGCCACCGAATTGGCAGAAGAAAACGGCCGTTTTACCGGGGAGGTGCTCTTTTACTGCAAGGGTCCCACCAAGGCAGAGGCCCTGGAGCGGACCGCAGCGGCAGAAAACCTCGACCTTAATGCCAGCTACGCCTACTCGGATTCCGCTACCGATATCCCGATGCTGGAAAAGGTAGGCCACCCCGTCGCCGTCAACCCAGACAAGCAACTAAAGCGCCACGCCCTCGCCCACGAGTGGGATATCCGCTCCTTTAAGGACCCAGTGCCGCTCCTGCCTGCACCGACCGCCAAAGAAATTGGAATCGGCGCCTCCGTTCTGGCAGGTACCGCGGCAGTTATCGGCGCTGGCCTGTGGCTCGCCCAGCACCCGGGCCGCCCCGGCCCGCCCAAGCGGGGCCCACGGCGCGCCTCCTAGGCCGCGCGGGCAATCGCGTCGGCTTCTTTGCCGCCGGCGGTCCAGGCGGCGAGGTGGGTTAAGAGGGCGTCGGCAAGCGCGGTGCGGTAATTGCCCACCGCGGCGGCATACTCGGCGCGGTGGCGGGTGTAGTAGACCTCGGGCACGGCGAAACCGCGCGGGTCAAAGCCCGTATGCACCGCGGCGAGGCGGGAGGCAACGCGGGCGACGAGGCCACTGCGAGGGCCAAAGAACTCGCCGGCGGCAATCTCGGCATGGACCACACTCGGCAGCAAGAGATCGAAAGCGGGACCGCCACCCTGCGCGATGAGCCGGCCTAACCCTTGCAAGCGCGCACTCTCGCCGGCCGGAATGCCGGTACCGCCGGCCGCGACGTCAATGCGCGCCAGTACCTGCAGCGGTGCCCGGGCAAAGGATCGCACCGTGCCATCTAAGAGTTCCGGGGCGGCCACGGAATAGGCGCTGACAGCGCTGGCCAGCGGCCCTTTTCCCATATCTTCCGGTCCCGGATGTGGGGGGATGGCGTGGCCGTCCAGCGCCACGCTGGCACGGGCGCCGCGCATGAGGGACTCCGCAGAGATAACCTCAAACTTGCGCAATCCTGCAGGTCGGCGGTGTGCACGAGCAATGGCAGCGGCGGCCTTTTCTGCACTTTCTTTCACCCCCGGCAGGCGAAACAGCGGGGATAACGCGTCATTTTCTGACATATCCATTAGGATAGCCGTGGAAGTCCCTAAGTATGCGTGGCACCATGGGATAATAGTGATTCCATTATTATTGGGGACATTACAAGGTTTAGATAAACGCGAGGAGAATTAATCGTGAGCAACGACGGACTTTTTACCGACGGTACTGATCAATTTGCACCGAAGGTGAACTCGATCCCTTTGAGTGACGTGGATACGTCCTCGTCCGAGACCTCGGTAGGCCAGCTGGTCTCCAACGCCACCGAGCAGATGTCCCAGCTCGTGCGCTCCGAGGTGGAGCTAGCCAAAACCGAGCTGGCAGAGTCCGCTAAGAAGGGCGGCATCGGTGCAGGCCTCTTCGGTGGCGCAGGCACCATCGCGCTGTATAGCTCCTTCTTCTTTTTCTTCTTCCTGGCCGAGCTTCTCGCCGTCTGGCTGGACCGCTGGGCTGCGTTCCTGATCGTCTTCTTGATCATGATCGTCCTCGCCGGCATCCTGGCCTTCGTTGGCCTGAAGAACGTCAAGCAGGTCAAGGCCCCGCAGAAGACCATTGACTCCACCAAGGAGCTCAAGAACCTGGTTCCGGGCAAGGCGCAGAAGTCCCTGGACCGTAAGAACACCCACGGCCTCTACACCTAAACCGGCAGGCGCCACGCGTACGTGCACCCCCTCTATCCGCCCTAGCTAGCCTGGGGCGGATTTTGTGTACTTCCTCCCCCTTTTCTCTACCGTTTCTGCCCCAACTATAGAAAGGCGGCACCATGGCCTTCGCACCCCTGCCTCCCTCAACGGTGGAGCTGGATGGACCTTATGCGCATGAGTTCGTCCACACCCGCGGCATCCGCCTGCACGTCGCCACGGCGGGCGATAGCACGCAGCCACTCGTGGTGCTTATCCACGGCGCTTTTGGCGGGTGGTTCGATTATCAGGACGTCATAGCGCCGCTTGCCCAACGCGGCTTCCACGTCGCGGCCGTGGATATGCGGGGCTTTGGCATGTCCGATAAGCCGCCCATTGATGCGGGGCAGGATATCCGCACCTTGGTGGGCGATATTAGCGGTCTCATTCAGGCCTTGGGCCATGACGACGCCTTTGTGGTGGGTGCCGATACGGGCGGCGCAGTGGCTTGGTGCTTGGCGGCAGAGCGCCCTGAGCGGGTGCGCGGCCTGGCCTCCATTTCCGCCGCCCACCCGGTAGATCTGCGCCGCGCGATTGCCGCCCGGCCGTGGGATTTTGGGTGGATTAATCTGCGCTCGCTGCTGTGCCGCCTGCCGCGCGTTACCCGCGCCCACAACCTGCTGCTTAGCCCGCGCGCCTACCGCAAGGAACTGGAGCTGGATACGGGGCCTTCGCTTGCCGACGCCACCCTAGACCGCATCCTCGATCTCCGCCTGCGCGCCTCCCGCATCGGCAGCGTCCGCCGCGGAATCTTGTGGAACCACCGCATGCGCACCGCCGTGGTCCCCTTGAACTGGGTGGAACTGGCAGTAGAGCGTCCCGTACTTTTCATCCACGCCCAGCAGCGACTGTGGAACCCCGTGGTCCGCCGCGCCGCCTCGCGCGCCCGCCGCGGATTTACCGCCACGACCGTCCCCGGCGCGAAGAACCTTCCGCACCTGGAAGCACCAGCGGATTTCGTTGCCACGCTGGCGGCGTGGCTCCAAGAACATAGCTAGTGCGCCACGCACTCGCCGGTATCTACCGGGTGGGTAAGCTGCGTGATGTCTCCGATTTGGGCATTGACCTCATCGGCGGTTAGGGCATAGCCGGTCTCGGAATCATCCACCGAGGCGCCGAAGACCACGCCGAGGACCTCGCCGGCCGTGTTGACCAGCGGCCCGCCGGAATTTCCTTGTTGGATCTTGCCGCGCACGGTGTAGGAATCGCGTTCCACGCGACCATGCGAGTAGATATCCGGGCCGGAAATGGTGATGCGATCGCGCACGCGCGCCATCTCGGCGTCGAAAGGCCCGGAGTGCGGGAAGCCCATGACCATGGCATCATCGCCCGTCTGGGCCGGGGCCTGGGCCCACGGCAGCGGATCGATGCCCAGGTCGCGCGAGTGCAGCACCGCCACATCCACATCCGGGTTGTAGTAGACCACGGTCGCGTCCTTGAGGCCCACCTTGGTATCCAAGCGCACGGTCTGCGTGCCGGCCACTACGTGAGCATTGGTGATCACGTAGTCATCGGCCGCCACGAAGCCGGAACCCATGAGGCGGCGGGAGCACTCTTCGGCGTCGCCAAGCACGTGAATGATAGACGGCCGCATACGCAGCAGGAGATCCGGATCCTCCACGTCTGGGTCCGGCTCTTCTACTTCCTCGGTGCTCATCGAGTTTTGCCACGGCGAGACCAGCGGCGGCAAGCCGGACTCATTGAGCATCGCCGCCACCCCATTGGGCAACGCCGCTACCCGCGCTGGCGCGGCCGAGTTGAGGTTGCTCAAGATGCGGGAATCGCGCAGGCCCTGGCCGGCCGCACCGCCTAAATTGGTGGCCACAGGGATAGAAATGAGCCAAATAACCACCAAGGCGGCAAAGGCTTGGAAAACCGCGCCCACGGCAGAATCGAGGCGCTGCGTCTTGCGCGCCTTCATGCGATCGCGCACGCTGCCGCCCAACGAGGACCCGATAAGCTGCCCGATGCCCACAAAAAGCACCAGGATTCCCACCAATAGCAGCAAGCGCAGCGAGGGCTGATCCACCAGGCGCAGGGCGGCCGGGGCCACGGCAATGCCTAGCACTACCCCAGCGCCCACACCTATGGAGGCCAATACCGCCGCGAGGGCGCCATTGCGCCACCCGCTCAGGAGCGCTATGAGGACGGCGACCACAATCAGGCCGTCAACGATGAGCGCAGGAGTCATGGCTATGGGTTCTTTCTATCTGGGGTTTAAGACGTATACGTACCGCGGCAGCAGCGGTTAGGACATCTTCTCATTATTGCGGGAGTTTGTGAGGGAGTCACGCAGGTCCATGACTGAATTGTTATCCCATGGAACGCTCCACCCGGCGTGTTGCAATAGTGCCGAGAGCACGCCGGCGGTAAAGCCCCAAATGACGTAGCCATTGGCGTGAAATGCTGGTCCTTGCCATTTTCTAAAGCCCACCATGAAGCGGTTGCGCGGATCGACCAGCTCCCGGATAGGCACGAGAAACACGTCATCGGTTTCATCGGGGCTGGCGGGATAGACCTCCCCCGGCTGGGTCCAATGCGCCAAAATGGGGCTCACCGGATTGCCGGTGGCGCGGATATGCAGCTGTTCCCACTGCTCCAGCGGGGTCACGGAGTTGCGCTGCAGATCCGTTTCCTCCCAGGCTTCCCGCAGCGCGGTATCCACCAGGGAGGTATCGGCGGGATCCCGGCGGCCGCCGGGAAAGGCAATCTGGCCCGAGTGCGAGCGCATGGACGGCGAGCGATGCGTGAGCAAGATGCTGGCCTCCTCCGCGCTCTCGCCGCTCAGCAGCATGAGCACGGCTGCTTCCCGCTTGACCGGCACCTGCACATTGGTGCCGTTGAGGGACGAAGCCTGGCGGTTGCCAATGAGCTCTTGCACCTGGCTGGGGTCTACCCCCAGCGCCGGCTTGAGCCATTCTGGTGTGTGCTCGGGAAGGAGTTGACTCATGCCGCAATCGCCTCCTCCACGGCCTTTTCAATCTCTCTCACGGAGCTAAACGGCTGCGCAAATTGCTTGCGCACCTCACCGTCCTTGAGCACCACGGTCACCGGCACCACGCCCGGCAGGCCCAGCTCACCGGCAAACTTATTATCCGAATCCTGGAAGCTCGGCAATTCCACGCCCAAGTCATTCAAGAAAGCCGCACCATTTCCCGCATTCTTATCCGCGTGCACGCCTACGACCTGCCAGTCCGGGTGCGCGTCCGCCACATCCTGCAGGTAGGGAAGTTCCGCGCGGCACGGATCGCACCACCACGCCCACACGTTAACCACGGTTACGCCCTCATCAGCGGGCTTTCCGGTGGCCGCACCGCCTAGACACTCCAGCTCTACCCCAGCCACGGCGCCGGCCGGGCAGTCCGGGCGCTGCGGAACTTCTTGCGGGGGAGCCTCGCTTGGCGACGCCTCCTCGGATCCGTCCCCACCCCGCAACTGCGAGACCCCAGCTACCGCAATGACGGCAATGAGGATCGCGGCAATCACCGTGCCAAGGACGTAGTTCTTCATACCGTTAGCCTAACGCTCACGAGCGGCTGGACACATATCCCACAGAACGCATGCATCGCACTCCGGCGTGCGCGCATGACATACCCGGCGCCCGTGGAAGATGACACGGTGCGAAAACATCGTCCACTCTTCTTCCGGCACGAGCTTAGCGATGTCCCGTTCAATCTTGACCGGAGTCTTCTCCCCCGTCAGCCCGAGCCGCTGCATGAGGCGGCCGAAGTGCGTATCCACGGTCAGCCCGGGGATCCCGAAGGCATTTCCGAGCACCACCAGTGCGGTCTTGCGCCCGACACCGGGCAGGCTGGTCAGTTCCTTGACCGTGCGCGGAACCTGCCCTTGAAAATCTGCCACCAGTTTCTCCCCGATGCCCAAGAGGTGTCCCGCCTTGGCGCGCTGAAAGCCCAACGGCCGCAGGATGCTCTCCAAGTCCGAGCGCTGTGCAGCTGCATAATCCGCCGCCTCGGGGTAGCGGGCAAAGAGTTCAGGGGTTACCGAATTCACGCGTTCATCCGTGCATTGTGCGGAAAGAACGGTGGCAATGAGCAGCTGCAGCGGGGAGTCATAATCCAAGGCACACCGTGCATCCGGATACTCCTGCGCCAAACGCCGATTTACCTCCGGTGCGCGCAGCTCCGGCGCGCTGGCCGCTGACAGTGCTGAATTCATGGGGTTTAGCTTAGTAGACTAGGAAAACATGATTTCACTCGTGATTCTGGTACCACTTGCCATCGCCCTTTTCGCCCTCCTGATGGAAAAGCTCGAGGCAGTCGTTTTTGCTGACTAGGCCGCAAAACTGCTGGCCTGAACCGTGCACTAGCACGAGTAGAGTTTCTATAGTGTGACAAAATTTCACTGAAGTACCAAAAGTGACCAATTACACTGTAAGATGAAACGCAGTACACAGTGACCCCGCTTGTTCCGCATTGTCGAGTGCATGAAAGACCGCACCCAGATGTGGCACAGGCTCATCTATGGACTTTCGCAGTCGACATCCAAGGAGTAAAACGTGGAAGGCGTACAGGACATCCTCTCCCGCGCCGGAATCTTCCAAGGCGTTGATCCCGTTGCAGTGCAGCACCTTATCGAGCAGATGGAGACCGTGCGCTACCCGCGCGGAACCACCATCTTCGATGAAGGCGAGCCCGGTGATCGCTTGTACATCATCACCTCGGGCAAGATTAAGCTCGCCCGCCACGCCCCGGATGGTCGCGAAAACCTGCTGACGGTCATGGGCCCATCCGATATGTTTGGCGAGCTGTCCATCTTCGATCCGGGCCCGCGCACCTCTTCCGCAGTGTGCGTGACCGAGGTTCAGGCCGCCACCATGAACTCCGAGCTGCTCAAGAAGTGGGTTGGTGACCACCCCGAAATCGCACAGCAGCTGCTGCGCGTGCTGGCTCGCCGCCTGCGCCGCACCAACGCCAACTTGGCTGACCTCATCTTCACCGACGTTCCGGGCCGCGTGGCAAAGACCTTGCTGCAGCTGGCTAACCGCTTCGGTGTTCAGGAAGGCAGCGCCCTGCGCGTAAACCACGACCTCACCCAGGAAGAGATTGCTCAGCTCGTGGGCGCTTCCCGCGAGACCGTCAACAAGGCACTGGCCACCTTCGCGCACCGCGGTTGGATCCGCCTCGAGGGCAAGTCCGTGCTCATCGTCGATACCGAGCACCTCGCCCGCCGCGCTCGCTAAGACCGCGCCAGCTCACGACCCCGCTCCGGCGGGGTTTCACTGGTTTTGGCCCCCTCTTTAACCAGTTCCGCACCACACTTGTGGCCACGGTACGCTCCACACCGCACCGTCTGCAGGCAATACCGTGGCCACACGTTGGCCCTGCGCGCCTCCTGCCTCAGCCCACAGCACAATTAAGCCCCTCTTCCCACCAAAGAGGAAGAGGGGCAAACTGAGATAGGATTATTTAGCCTCGCCGTCCAAGTACTTCAGCGCGGTGCGCGTGGACTGCTCCGCAGCGTGGCGCAGCACTGGGTCCACATCGTCATACATCTCGTTGACCAGAGTATTCAGATCCACATCATCGCCTAGGCGGGAGCGGATCTCTTTAATCTGGTCAAGACGGTAGTGGCGGCGGTCAATGTACTTGCGGGCCACCTGAGAGGTGTCATCCAAGTCCGGACCGTGTCCTGGGAACAGCGCAATATCCTTACCACGCTCTTCCAAGGTGTCGAGGGTGTGCAGGTAATCGGCCAAGTTACCGTCCGTCTCCGAAAGCAGAACGGTGTGGCGGCCGGCGATGGTGTCACCAGAGATAATGCCTTCGAGGCGGGAATTTCCTACCTCGCCGCTCCACACAAAAAAGCAGGTGGAATCCGCGGTATGGCCTGGGGTGTGCACGACCTCGAGACTTGGGGTGATGCCATCGAGGGAGATGTGCTCGCCGTCCTGGAGGGCCTCGGCACCATTGCAGTAGCTCGGATCGAAGGCGCGGATGGGGGCGCCGGTCATCTGCCGCAAGCGTTGTGCGCCCGAAGCGTGGTCATCGTGGCGGTGGGTAATCAAAATCAAAGCCACCTCACCTGCGTTGCGGTGCACAACGTTGAGATGGCCTTCATCCTCGGGACCCGGATCTACGACGATCGCCCGAGAGTCTTCAGCGGCGCGAATAATCCACGTATTCGTACCCTCAAGGGCGGTGTAGCTGGGGTTATCACAAAGGACTACGCCAACGGATTGGCTGACGGGACGCAATTGACTATATGCGGGGTGCTCCATAGTTACTAGCCTATCCGATCAAGCAGCAATTTCTACGATTAGTTCGATCTCTACCGGGGCGTTTTTAGGCAACGCAGCCACGCCCACGGCGGAGCGGGCATGCGTTCCAGCATCCCCAAAGACCTCACCGATGAAATCGGAGGCACCATTGATAACTACCGGTTGGTCTCCATAGGCCGGATCGGAGGCCACAAACCCCACAATCTTTAACACGCGGGAGATATTGTCCAGGCCAACTTCGGCATCAATAGCGGCGAGGGCATTAAGCGCCGCGATGCGTGCCTGTTCCTGGGCTTGTTCCGTGGTGAGTTCGGCGCCAACCTTGCCGGTCAGCGGCAAGGAACCCTCTACGAGGGGCAGCTGGCCAGAGGTCCAGACCTGATCACCCACGCGCACGGCCGGCACATAGGACGCTAGCGGCTTGGCGACGCCCGGTAGCTCATACCCCAACTCCCGCAAGCGAGCATGAAAGCCCATTTACTCTGCCACCTCGCGCTTGAAGTAGGCCACGACGTTTTCCGGGTTAGGCCCCGGGGTGACGGTGACCAGTTCCCAGCCATCTTCACCCCAAGAATCGAGGATCTGCTTGGTGGCGTGGGTAAGAACAGGTGCGGTTGCGTATTCCCATTTAGTCATGGGCCCATTCTAACTATTAAATACGCCCCACGCCGTCTAAATTCTTAAATCCCGACGAGCTCGCCGCCTTGGGCCAAGTAGTGAGCCCAATCCGTGATGTGGGGGTTCTTGCGCAGCAGAGCTCGGCGCTGGCGCTCGGTCAGCCCGCCCCATACACCAAACTCGACGCGATTATCCAAGGCATCAGCGCGGCATTCGGTCAGTACCGGGCAGTGGCGGCAAATGACGGCCGCCTTGCGCTGTTCCGCACCGCGAACAAAGAGGGCATCCGGGTCGCCCTTGCGGCATTTGGCCTGGGTGACCCACTCACCACGCTCGGGATTTCGGGCTGTATTAGACATTCCAGCAGTCTTCACACGAACGGTCATGGGTGAGTGTGCTCCTTCCCAGACGGAATACTATGTAACGCATCTAAGTCTATTCATCCAGGTAGAAGATTGTCTAACACGTCACACTTTAGGGGGTGCGAGTGATCTTCCACCTACCAAGGGCGACCACGTAGGGTATGGGGCGTGACTGTCATCAAATCTTTGGCCAAGATAGCCCTGTCTACGGTCTTGGTAGGCGCGCTCATCGCCCTGGCTCTTGCCCCCTTCGCGGGCATTTCCGGCGTGGCGATTGCCCGTACTAACGAAACCATGCAATCTGACCTGCAAGATCTGACTGCCGGCAATATCCCAGGCGTCACCACGATCAAAGACGCCAAGGGCAAGGACATGGCCTATGTCTTCAGCCAACGCCGCCACCCGGTGGAGAGCGAGAAGATCTCTAAAGCCATGAAAAACGCCATCGTCTCCATTGAGGACGAGCGCTTTTATGATCACGAAGGCGTGGACTTCCAAGGCAATTTCCGCGCCCTGTGGACCAACCTGACGTCGGGCGGCGTCTCCCAGGGCGCTTCCACCATCGATCAGCAGTACGTCAAGAACTACCTCTTGCTAGTCTCTGCCACCACCGACGAAGAGCGCGCCGCGGCCACCGAACAATCCGTGGCCCGCAAGCTGCGCGAGATGCGCATGGCCACCAAGATGGACGAGGAATTGGAAAAGGATGACATCCTCACCAACTACCTCAACCTAGTGTCTTTTGGTAACCATGCCTACGGCGTCGAGGCGGCGGCCCGCACTTACTTTGGCACGCATGCTTCCGAGCTCACGGTGCCGCAGGCAGCGATGCTGGCCGGCATGGTCCAATCCTCTGAGCGCCTCAATCCCTATACCAACGCCGAGGAAGTAACCGACCGACGCAACCTAGTCCTGCAATCCATGGCGGATAACGGCCATATCAAGCAACAGGAAGCGGATAAGTATAAGGGGGAGAAGCTGGGCGTCGGCAAGAAGCCCAATACGCTGGCCAATGGCTGCATCGGCGCCGGCGACCGCGGTTTCTTCTGTGATTATGTATTGAAATACCTGGATAAGAAGGGCATTAGCGAGGAGCAGCTGGCGCGCGGTGGCTACACCATCAAAACCACGCTGGACCCAGCGGTGCAGGATAAGGCCCTCGAGTCCGTCCAAAGCCATACCAATCCGGACGCACAAGGCGTGGCTGAAGTCATGAACGTCATCAAGCCAGGCAGGTCGGACCGCAAGGTGCTGGCCATGGTCTCCTCGCGCGATTACGGCCTGGACCTGGATAAAAATGAGACCATCCTGCCACAGCCCTACTCCTTGGTGGGCAACGGTGCAGGTTCCGTCTTCAAGGTCTTTACCGCCGCGGCCGCGCTCGAAGCGGGCTATGGCATCAAAAACACCGTGGATGTGCCCACCCGCTACGAGGCGGAGGGCCTGGGCCACGGCGGCGCTGCCGGCTGCCCGGCGAACCGCTACTGCGTGGAAAACGCTGGTGCCTATAAGGCCACGATGACGCTGCAGGAAGCACTGGCGCACTCCCCCAATACGCCGTTTATCAAGCTCACGGAGCAGGTGGGCGTGGCACCCATCGTCGATATGGCCGTGCGTTTGGGCCTGCGCTCCTACGATGACAAGGGCAGCTTTGATAAAGACACCTCGATTGCCCAGCACACCAAGGACGCCAACTCCGGCTCCTTCACCTTGGGCCCGGACCAGGTCAACCCGCTGGAGCTTTCCAATGTGGGTGCCACGCTGGCCGCGGATGGCAAGTGGTGCGAGCCCAACCCCATCTCCCAGGTCACGGATAAGGAAGGCAACGAGGTCTATCTCAAGGAAACCCCGTGTGAGCAGGCCGTTGATAAGGACGTAGCCCGCGCGATGAGCAATGCCTTGTCTGAGGACGCCAAGCAAGGCACCGCCAAGGATGCCGCCCAAGCGGCCGGTTACTCCAGCCCAATCGCGGCCAAGACCGGTACCACCGAGTCCAACCAGTCCTCCGCATTTTTGGGATTCAACGAGGGTATTTCCGCCGCGCCGTATATCTATAACGATGGCACCTCCACCGTCCCGCTATGTACCGGGCCGGTGCGCCAGTGCGCGGGTTGGGGCAACCTCTACGGCGGCTTGGAGCCGGCGCAGACCTTCTTCAGCATGGCTACGCAGCTGCCGATAGCTACCAAGGCCGGGCTGCCGAATTACAACAAGAAGTACGACAACGGCACCACGGCCGATAAGACCCTTGATAGCCTGCGCGGCAAGTCCGAGGCCGAGGCCCGCCAGACCTTGGAGTCCAAGGGCTACGTGGTCAAGACCTCCCGGGTCATTGGCGGCAATGTTCCTTATGGCCGCGTGGTTCGCGCGATTACCGGCAAGGACGGCAAGAAGAAGGGCGCGGAGATTACGCTGCAGCTTTCCGACGGCGCCGGGGCCTCCCAATCCCCCTCCTCCGGCGTGGCCGACGCCAACTCCACCGGCGCACAAAATAGCACCGGCGGCGGTAATGCCGACGGTGCTACGAGCCCGAGCCGCTCGACTGGCGACACAGGCGGCGGAACGGGCAACGACGGTGGCGGTACCGATACCGGCGGCGGGTTCTCGCCGGAAGACTTTGGCATCCGCCAAGAGGACATCGATAGCTTTGCCAACGACGTCCGCAGCCTCCTTGGCCGCTAGGCCTCGCCCGTTGCGGTCTGGCCCGCCTTAACTCAGCTGGGACTTGACCTCGGCGGACAGGCGCTTGCCATCTGCCTGGCCGGCGGCCTTGGCATTGGCCACCTTCATTACTGCACCCATCTGCTTCATGGTGGGTGCTTCGCCGTTTTCGGCCTCAACCTCCGCGATAGATTCCTTCACTAGGACCTTAAGCTCGGACTCGTCCAGCTGGCGGGGTTGGTAGGCCTCGAAGAAGGGGACGTCGGCAAGCTCGGCTTCCGCCAACTCCGGACGGCCGTTGTCCGCATAGACCTCGGCGGACTCGCGGCGCTTTTTGATTTCGCGCGCAATCACCTTGAGGATATCGGCGTCCTCCAGCTCATGCCGAGAGCCATTGGTCTCCTCGGCCTGGATGGCGGCCAGCAAGGCGCGGATGGCGCTGGTGCGCTGCTTCTCCTTGGCCTTCATTGCGGTTTTCAGATCTGCACGGATGGATTGTTTTAGCTCGCTCATGCCTATCAATGTACGCCAGGTAGTGTGGTAGCCGTGAAACTTTTACGTATTCTTGGCGGCCTCACCGCTGCCGGCCTGGGCGCCGCGGCATGGGGCTATAGCGAACTGACCAAATTCGAGCTCAAGGAATATACGCTCCCTCTCCTGCCCAAGGGCACGCTGCGCGGCAAGTCGGAATTTCGGCTGCTGCATCTGTCCGACCTGCATATGATTCCCGGCCAGGAGACCAAGATTGCCTGGGTTTCTGCCCTCGACGCCCTGGAGCCGGACCTCGTGGTCAACACTGGCGATAATCTCTCCGACCAGCAGGCCGTTCCCGATACGTTGCGCGCTCTCGGCCCTTTGCTGGCCCGCCCCGGACTCTTCGTCTTCGGCACCAATGATTACTGGGCACCGCAGCCGGTCAACCCTTTCAAGTACCTGCTGGGCAAAAAGCGCGAGCCTTCCTATGTGGATTTGCCGTGGCGCGGTATGCGCGCCGCCTTCTTGGAGCACGGCTGGCACGATGCCAACCAGGCTCGGCATGAATTCAAGGTAGGCAATGTCCGCCTTGCCGCCGCCGGCGTGGACGATCCGCACCACGATCTGGATGACTACTCCGAAATCGCCGGCCCGCCCAACGAGGACGCCGACTTGTCCCTGGCGCTCCTCCATGCCCCCGAGCCCCGCGTACTGGAAAAGTTTGCGGGCGATGGCTACCAACTTTCCCTGTCCGGCCACACCCACGGCGGCCAGATCTGCCTGCCCGGCTCTCGCGCACTGGTTACCAATTGCGGCATCGACCGCGACCGCGTGCAGGGTCTCCACGACTTCGGCCCGATGAAGATGCATGTCTCCAATGGCCTGGGTACCTCCAAATTCGCCCCGGTACGCATTTTCTGCCGACCTTCCGCCACTCTGCTGAAAATCACCGAGGTGGACTAAACCCAGCCACCTGCCGTTTTGTTGATTGCGCTCAGCTTGCGTTAAAGTATCCAGGTACCGCTTTTCAAGGCGGAACGCCGGGATATGGCGCAGGTTGGTAGCGCGCTTCGTTCGGGACGAAGAGGTCGCAGGTTCAAATCCTGTTATCCCGACCAACAGCCCGCGACGGTTTTGCGAATCTAGCTTAAATCATTTGTGAAACCGTCTCCGACAGATAAACCCACCGCTTAGATGCGGTGGGTTTAGTCGTTTTCGCTCTGATCCAGGCGTTGACCAATAACAAACACAGCATGGTTCGTCCCCTCTAAAACGACTAATAACCCGGAACCCTTTATCGGTTTTCCGAGCTAGATGGATAAAAGTATTCAGTTGGTCTTAAGCCGCCTCGCGCGCAGGCGGTGCGTTCGGGCTTGCCTTCTCGCGCGCCGGATCGCGCGGCGGATGCGGATCTCGCGTGCCAGGTGGCGGGGTCTTTTCGTCCCTTTCCACCCGGCCAAGAAAACGCCGAATCATAGATACATTGGCCGCAACCACACCAAGAGCTGTATAGAAGAAGGCCGCAGCAAAACCGCGTACAGGTCTTCTCGTATGGTCACCAATAGCAGCACCGCCGCGATTGTTCTTTACATAGTCGTTGCGCGTTTCAATCACGTTGCGCCACGTGCCATACACTTTCTTCCATTCCGGTGTCTTAAAAGCAGGGCCAGTCTGTCGGTAGCGCATTCCCTCTTTATTAGGGATGGTTACCGAGTCCTTATTAGTGCAGCACTTGCCTTTTGCCTTGCGCGCAGTAGATAGATTTGGCCCGGAGATAGAGGGTAGTCCTCTGTCTCTCGCGTCCTGGCGCTGACTCTTTTCCACCAAGGGACATGCCAGTGTCTTTCCTTTACCTCGTCCTGGACACATAAACCTCTGACTCTCACCGGGGAGAACCTTGCCTTTTCGCCGCATGGCAAAGGCGCGGCGCTCGTTGATCCGCTGGTTGTAGGTGGCCTCATCAATACGTCCGGCATAGAAGTCTTCGGTGGCTTCCACCAGAGGTTTCGGCATGGCAGGACAATACCAGTGGCCTTCAACTAACCCCATGGTTTCATAGGATCCGCGCTTTCCCAGCTGGTTGGTTTTGTAGTCTCCCACCAGCGTGTATCCCTTTTTACGCAGTGGTTCATGGAAGTCTTTGGTCTTAGCCACCGCGAAGTACGCACGATCGCCCACCGCTATGCCCTTAGGTGTCTCAGGATCTTCCGCTAAATGCCGCATGGCTTCCAACCCACGGATCGCAGGGTTGTGGCTGGGCCGGTCGAAAGCCATGCCCATAATCAGGTGCGGTTGAGCATAGGGGCCTTGGTCGCGGATGACTCCGGCAACAAGTGTGGCCTCCCAGCCCCAGACATGCTTGGCGTTTCTCCGACGCTTTGATTCGCCATGTGTTTCCTGTCGCTCGTCACGGGAGTACCAGCCTGCCTCCGGCTCGGAGGACATGAGATCGTCCGGCCTGTTCGTCCAGCGGTTGTTTCCACGGCGCACGCCTGGAATAAGTGTTCCGTCTAGGGTGAGGTCTCCCTGCCAGTTGGCTCGGTATTCTTCGGGCATGTCCTGAGTGCTAGCCATAACCAGCTCATTGAACACGTAGGTGGCGCGCTGCCATTTTTCCTCGCGGCGCTCAGGGTCTTGTTCGTCCATCAGCCGGTTAAACTCGCTGCGAGGAAGCCGCGCGTAGTGCGGGATGTTGTCGAATGGGTCAACGACATCAAGGAAGCTGTGCAGCGCGCGCCACAGGCGGTAGTACCAGATTTTGTGCTGGGTTGCGTAAGAGTCACCTACCCGTCGTGCCCTATCGCGGCTGGGCAGGTTAAGGAGTTCTAAGGCCTTGTCTGTCGTGTCAGGCGAGGCCAAAAGTGTCGTCATGGTGGTCAAGTGCATGGGTTGACCAGAGCGCGCCAGAATCAGGTAGAGCGCAAGGATGGTGCGGTCGTTAACGGATTTGGGCCTACCTCCTTTGGTGGGGTCGTAGCCGTCTACGCGCCGCCAGGTGTCAAGATGGTGACAGATGTCGGTACGGTCGATGATGGTCAATGCCCAAGAGACGCTGGCTCCATCCAGGCGAAGCAGCGGGGTGGGTGTGGTGTTGAAGTGGGCCACCTAGACTTCGCCTCCTGCTCTCGGTTCGACGACTCGAAGCGGCGGGTAGTCTGGTTCGTCCCTGTTGCCCTTGGCCCACTCGCGGTACTCGACCTCAGTCAGTGCGCCGGATTCGATTATCATGTTCCGAAAAGTGTGGGTGAACGGCTGGATGCTTCCGGTGGCATAGATCAGGTGGTTAAAGTCAACGCGCTCGGCGGCATGGTCGGCGATCCAGGTATAGCGCAGCCTAGGAAGTGTCGGGGCAAGGCCGGTACTCGATGGGTTTTCGCTGGTTTTGTGAATGAAGTCAGATATGAGGTGCGGGCCTGTGGCGTCATTGCGGCGGCGCGCTGAGTTGGGCTTGACAAGTGGTTCGTCCCTGCGATCCTCGCCCACACCATCAAGCACCTGGCGCATGAGGTCGTCAAAAGGTGCCGTGAGCGGAACGGTACGCGGCGTAATACCACGACCACCACGAGCACGAACTGCTAGTACCGCGCCAAAGTCGGTGAAGTCGCCATAGCGGCAGTGATAGATTTCCTCGGTGGACATGCCAGCACCCAGGGCCAGTGACACGATGATGCAGGCCACGCGCCGCGACGAGCGGCGCGGGCGGGAGTGAACCCAATCATCAATGCGGATAAGTTCGCTGGCGTTGTAGGCGCGGCGCGGGGCCTTAGCTGCCGGATAAAAGACCTCCGGCAATTCTTCTGCCCACTCCAGTGCGCCTTTGAGGCCAATGACATGGCTTGCGCAGCGGTTAAGGATCCGACGGGTGGCGTTGAGGCTGGGCTTGGATAAATCTTCTGTACGGGCTTGTAGGTAGGTGCGGATCTTCCCGCCATCGCGCAGCAGGTAGATGCAACCATCCACGTCGATGTCGTCGTACCAGCGATCGCGCATGTAGCAAAAGTATGTCGCGAGTACTCGCTCGCGGTTGCGCTCAACGGTAGGAGTTGTGGGTGGGAGTAATCCGCGTGTCGTCAGTGTGTCGATCACAGCGTAGACCTCACTGTATTTAGACTGAGGTGGTTCGTCTTTTTCATCTGGTTCAAAGGAAGTGGTCTCGTGGCTTCCGACCTTCCCGCCGAAGCTCCGGTCAGGCGTTACGCCAACTGGCCTAATGCCCATATCGAGGCCCACGATCCGGTCATGCGGAAATTGCAGGACTTTGCCCGCAACGTCCAGCAGCTCACCCTGAACGGGAGCTACCCCAGTGCCAAGCACTTGGCTGATGCCTGCGGTATCCCCGCCTCCACCATCACCCGAATCATCCGCGGCGAGATGATCCCGACGGGACGTGTCATTGCCAATATCGAGGTCACTACAGGCAAGGCCTTGTGGCCTTACCATCGCAGCAACCGATACGGCAGTCAGTGACCCGAGTGTTGGAAACTGCATGTTTCCAACACTGGTGAGTCGGGTATTAGTTACAGGCGTGTCATTCATGGCTAGAGAGGTGAGCACACCTACACCACGAAATAGGTGGCGGTGCCTTCTTACCTCAGGCCATGAGTAAACCCGCAGGTCACAGGGTGGTTCGTCCCTGGTGGGTTCTGTGCGCCATGAGACCAGTTTTGCGTATCCGCAATTTAACTTTGCAGATATGCAATCGCCAGGGATAGCTCAGGGAGCCTCCGTGAGACGAGCTACAGCACGTACAGGCCTCCACCTGGGGTGCCATGGGTAGATCCTCCGGCCAAAAGAATCCGGTAGGCATGGCGGCGGTTAGCTCCGGCCTCAACCACATAGTCCTCGAACTGGTGCAAAGACTTTAGTCCTGCCGCAGCACACAGCACATCAGTGGGCACTCCTGCTGCAATACGGTCGATAATCCACGTATTGCGCAGCCTGCGGGTATCCGGCACCATATCCGGGGACGAACTAGGTGTTACCCGGCGCAGGTAGGCAGAGAGCTGGCTAACGTTCTCGTTGCCCCGGCCCGGCCTGAACAGGTAGTCCTCCGGGCGGGTAGCCATAATGACCGGCTGGATAAGCTCGATGTGCGACTTCAAAAGTGGCACCTCGCGCGGGCCAGCCCCGCGGTAGCCGTGCGGAAACAGCAGCACCCCATCGCCGTCAACGCGCACGTCTTTGCCGCGCAGCGTGCAGATTTCTCCCGCGCGCAGCCCAGCACCCAGGGTAAGAGCTAATACCGTGGTGAAGTTGCGGCGGCGGGCAGCGGTGGGTTGCGACTCGGCCCAGTCCCACAGCCGGTCACAGGCATAACTGTCATAGGGTTCAAGGGTTGGCTCGTAAGCGATCGGGTGCTGGTAGTCAGGGTTCCAGTCGTCGTTGATCGCTTCTGCCACCCGGCACAGCAGTGAGCGCTGGGTTCCAGCGGTGGACGGACTGAGCTTTGCGCCATCTCCGGCAAGGAAGTAGTTGCCGATGATGTCGGGGTGGAAGACGGTCTCAACAGTCACCACGCCGTAGCTCACCCAGACCCAGGCGGCGAGCTTGGACACGCAGTTGAGCGTGTTGCGCAGTGCGTCGGGGCTGGTGTTATCCGGGGTGATGTTAAGTGCGCGCACGCACTCGCGGGTGAAGTCGGCAACGTGGCTCCACGGCTCAGAGCGCACGGCGTGTGGTGTGTAGTTGGCGATGATCGCCTCATAGTCGGCGGTGGTGTAGTTACTGGACATGGGCCTTTCCTTCGTCGGCACGATCGCAGTGGAATGGGGCGGTGTAGTGGATGCTACGTAGCTAGGCCACGCAGTGCACTCCGCTACACATAGTCTTGTTTGCCGATCTGCAATCTGGCAAGCAGGTGGCCTCACACCGCCAACTTCGCAGGAATTTCTTATATGGCCTGCATGTTTGCGGTTCCGCAAACATCTACCAGACGAACCACCACATCATGTTGTGGAGATCAAAAAAGGGACATGCCATATTTAGTACCCCCCGCGCGAGCCTCGGACGCGGCCTTAACCCTACCCACCAAGTCCTTCAAGGCCCCGCTTTGTGGCCCACAGCTATGTCCACCACAACATGTAGATCCGCTGCCCCCGGTTGTGGCTAACCGATGCGTGCGCGACCTGCGCGGAGCCTCAACCACACCCCGCACCGACTAGCGTGACCACCGTCGAGCGCGATTGCGTATCCGCAATTTTGTCTTAACTCACGCGGCTTATTGCCATACCTCGCACATCGGCAACCCACCGCGCGGACAGTTTGCGTATTCGCAAATTTCTACCTGTTACCGTGCCCGACACTTGACATTTCCACTGCTCACACCCTCAAAGGAAAGGGGCGAACCATGTCCACACTCGACATGAGCACACCACTGTACTGCCAGTACTTCACCGCCGAGCTTGAGGTAGACGACCTCGCCCAAGTCACCGAAACCCTGAAACAGGGAAAACAGGTGGCCGACACCATCTTGTCCATGTCCACCGCCGCGCTCTACAACCACGTCATTAGCTTCACAGGCCCGCAGGGGCTTATCACCGAGCGCGAAATCAACGTCCTCACCGCGTTTAACTCCATGTCGGTGGCCACGGCCCCGGTGCGCGTCACGTTTGTCACCCTGGCCGACACTTACGGAAACCGTGCGGGACTCACCCGCATCCAAGGCGGTGAGTCCGCCCGCGGCCTAATCCCGCTTACCCGGTCTGTAAACGAGGCCACGGTTGCAGACATGTCTGCCACCACACCAGGACTCACCATCAATCTGCCCAATAGTGTCCACGACGACCTGATCATTCGCTGCACGACTTTTGACCCGGACGGGTGCGTTCCCGAAGCAAAGGACGAGTTTCCCGGCGTGGACTACTGCCCTAGCCTGTACCACCTTTTGCGGGACGAACCATCTCCAGGCATCGACATCACCCACGACATTATCCGCGCACTACTTCCCTACCGCGGGATCCACATGGAGGTAGAGCCGAGGATTCTCGATGGCGATGTAGACATCGAGCGGCTGTAGCTGCTGGCTACGCTGTAAGCCATGAAGGAACCCAGCTGTGGTGTGTGCTGCGGCTGGGTTTCTTCTTGGGGAGGGTGAAGAGGGGACGTGATGGGACACCGGCCACGTCTTAAGTCGGGCAGCGTCTCCGCCAGACCCGGCAGAACTTGCACACCGCCGACTGTAAGCATATACTTACACCTGACATCGTTCGATTACGATACGGAGGGATGATGGACGCAGCACGGCTCGCTCAGATGCTCAGTGCTCTCGGAAGTGAGCCTCGGTTGCGAATTATCGCCTCCCTAGAGACGGATTCGACCCATGTCAGTGAGCTGGCCCGCCGACTCGGGATGTCTCGGCCACTGCTCTACCAGCACCTCAACCGCTTGGAAGCTGCTGGACTCATCGAGAGTGGCCTGGAACAGCTCGGAGAGAGCCGAGTGAGGAAGCACTACTGGGTCGCTCCGTTTCAGCTTGAAGTAACTCCAGACCACATTAGGCACCTGATTAATCAAGAACAGAAAAGGGAATCTTCGTGACACTTACCGCTACCGTATTTCTTGTCATCCTCGCCGCCGCACTACCACTCGCGATCTTCGTTGCTCTTACCGTCTGGGTGGTACGCACCGTCACCAGCGCACGACGCGAAACGGCGACGGCGATCGATGGTTCCAACCAACTCATCGTGGAGCACCTACGCAACATCACCGAGCGGTTGGATCGGATTGAGGCCCAACTCAGCGAGATCCCCGAGTAATCAGGCTCTTCCTTAAACAAGGGGCGCGGTGGTTTTGGCTCCGCGCTATGGGCTGTCACAGCGTATGCGCTAAGCGCGTCGCGTAGACCTCCAGCAACATAAACTTGCTTGTGACTTTGGCGGCGGGGTGTGTCTCCGGTCGTGGCGTTATCCTGTCCCTCTCGCGGATAGGGGCTAGGACTGGGGACGAACCACGTGGTGTGCCCCCACCTCCGACACCGCCCCGGCCCACCTGCCGACGGAACCGGGAACGGAAACCATAGCTGTGGTTCGGGTCGTTGCAGGTGGGTGGGTAGTTTCGCAAAAGACTCGCCCGCAGCTTTGCTGCGGGCCTTTTTCGTTGTTACGCCAGCATTCCCGTAAATAGCGCCACGGCAACCAAGATGGCGGAGAAAATCCACGCAATTGGGAAAGCCAGCTTGAGGTATTTACCCATCTGACCTTCCGCAAGCCCCAGCGCCAACCACAATGCAGGAGAGAAGGGCGAAACAAAGGTGCCCACCACGTTGCCGATAATGAGCGCGCAAGCCGCACCCATACCGCTGACCCCAAAGCTTTCAACAGTTCCTTGAACAATTGGAAGCACTGAGAAGTAATAAGCATCCGTCGAGGTCAACAAATCAAGCGGCACACCGAAGAAGCCCACAATCACATGGAGGTGCGGTGCGACGCCCTCTGGTAAGACGTTTACTAGTGTCAGCGCGATTTCCTCAAGCATTTTGGTTTCATTGAGGACACCCAAGAACATCGCGGCTGCAAGGATAACGCCTGCCATGGCCAAGGCATTGGGCGCATGCCGTCGCAGAGCCTCGCCCTGCTCCATGGGACCGCTGAAATTAATAGCCAGAGTGATGGTCGTGGCTATGAGAAAGGCTGGGGCGGGTGGGACTACGCCCGAGAGCAAGGCCACCAAAACGGCAAGTGCAACGACAATGTTGATCACGGTTACCCAGCGGCCTTCGCGGAAGTGGTAGCCCAATTTATGCTGTTCACGTGCCTGTGCAGCAGCGAATTCATCCGCCAACGCATTCACGTCCACTGCAGTACCACCCGCTAGTTCCCCGCTTTCACGCAAGCCCGCTATGCGTCGCTGTTCCCGCCATCCCAACAACGCAGCCAAGAGGAATACCAACACAATCGCCACGCCTTGAATGGGCAGGAGCTGCACCCAGATGGCATTGGGTTCCTGATCGACCACGGCACCGGCACGGCCCAGCGGGCCGCCCCAAGGAACCATGTTCATGACCGAGGCAGCCATCGCCACAATGGTGATGAGCACGTAGCGCGACATGTTTAGCGCACGGTAGAGCGGCAAGAGAGCCGGGATAGTGATAAGGAAAGTGGTAGAACCCGATCCATCAAGGTGCGCTACTACACCAATCGCCGCAGTGCCCAGCGTTACGGCCATGATCCTTCCCCGGGTGGCCCTGATGAGCGTACGAATGACTGGAGTAAATAGGCCAACGTCTTGCAAAATGCCGAAGAAGATAATGGCGAAGATAAACATCACCACGACGTTGACAACGGAATTTAAGCCCTCGCTGAAAAAGTCAGATATTTCACCTAGACCAAATCCACATATTAAGGCACCAACTACGGGTACCAGGGTCATGGGGATAATGGGATTTACTCGGCCGCGGATCAAAATTCCCACCGTCACGAAAATGATGATGAGGCCCATGGCCGTGAGCCCGAGCGAGGTCTGCATAGTGCTCCTTAATAAGTCGACAACTCGCCATGTCCTACGCTACGAAAGTAGGCGAGTGTGACTCAGATTAAACCCCAACTATCGACAGTGCTACCACTACCCCCAAAGTCCACACTGGATTAAATTGAATTTCCTATAGATAATCGTCACCGCGAAGCAGTTCGCACGGCTTGAGAAAATCCCCACCCCAGCAAAAGCATTCAAGGAATTACACGGAATTTTCCGCAAAAATTGGGCCTAAACGACAGGATGTGTTGGCGAGGTTGTACGGCTAGCCGGTCTGGCGTGCTGATATTAGGACTATTTCACTTATCCAAAGGGATATTCCAGCTTCGACCATGAAATACCGCCAAAGGGATGCTGGTGTGCTAGGCACCTAGGTTCACGATGAGGGGATGAGTAAAAATCATCCTCGATGCCCCGTCTGCGGCGGGGAATGCACGAAACACGGAACAACGAGTGCTGGGCGCCAACGATGGCGATGCCGCACCTGCAAGGCCACCTTCACCCGCGTGAATAGCGATGCCGTGCAAGCCAAATGGTTCCGCCTTTTCATCTTCTGGCTCACCTCCAGCAACAGCCTGGAAGAAACAGCTAAAACCTGCGGTGTTTCAACGCGAACTTTGCAACGACGCTTTAAACCGTTCTGGCTTATCCAACCTCCCCAAAGCGTTGATAAGCAGCGAATCTACGACCAAATCTTCATCGACGGCACCTACTTCAACACCAAGTGCCTTGTTGTAGCTGCCGACTCCAGCCATGTCATCAATTGGTTCTGGTGCACAAAAGAATCCTCGTGGTCCTACACGCGCCTGCTCGACCCACTAGCCCCACCACAATTGGTCACCTGCGATGGGGATGCCGGCGGCCTTAAAGCACTACACCACTTGTGGCCTAATACCCCGGTTCAACGCTGCATTGTCCACGTCAAGCGCAATATCCAACGCGCCACCGGCCTTCACCCCACTTCGCCGATGGGTAAAGCATTACAACGGCTTTCCTTTGAATTACTCGCCGTTGACAACCTGGATGACGCAGCCGAATGGATAGTGAAACTACAGCAGTTCGGCACCGTATTTAGCACCCAGCTCAAAGCCAAAACCTACGTCAAAGACGTCCCTTTCGACCAGATTCCAAAGTCCAAGCGCCGGAACAAAAAGTGGTGGTACACCCACTACACCCACCGCGGAATCTACCTGCAGCTAAAGAAAATGAGCCAACAAGGACACCTCTTTGCCTACCTCACCGAAGCCGAAGAAGGCCAACGGTTTGAACGCACGACCAACAAGCTAGAAGGCGGGGTGAACTCACAAATTAAGCAACTTATGCACACCCACCGCGGACTGCGCGATGAACAACAGCGCATCGCCTGCGACTGGTGGCTATACCTCCACACGCAACTGCCTGACGACCCTGTAGAGATCGCCAGGCAGCAAAACTGGGGCCAGGACGCACTCGCCAAAGCACAAACCCTAGCCACTCAGGAAAAACAAGCCACCAGCGGACACGAAGACGGCCGACCAGCAACCTACGACAGTGCCATCGACACTGCCTACAACCACTCTATGGGAATACGCAAAGGCCACATACGCTAAACCCCCACCAACACAAAATGTCGTTTAGCCTGACACGCCGCAAAACAACACATTCTGTCGTTTAGGCCAAAAATTGCAGCTAAACACCCCACATATGGGAAACGACGCGGTGCCCCTACAGCGCCGCGTCGTCCCTATTCCCTATCACTCACAACGGATTGGAGAAACCGTTCGCCTACCCCCTAAGTAGGCTTTGTGAGCAAGACCAACTGTAGCACTCGCACAATGCAAACGGTAGCGCGAATCAAAATTCCCAGTTTCCACCAATGTTTCTTATTCTTAGGTGTGCTTTTTCAGACCTAATGAACCGTAGGTTTGAATTTTCCTGTGGATGGAGCCCACCACTTTGCACTCAGCCCAATGAGAGTGATGGCGAGCAATACCGCAACGCCGGTCCACAAGACGGCCTGTTCGCCTTCGTTACCCGCCGCCGTGACGGCCGCGGTAGTCCAATTCAGTGGCAAAAGATTAGAAACAATCTGCCAAACCTTAGAAACACCGGCAATTGCCGCGGATTTCCACAGCCACCCCACCAGAGCGGTCTGGCCTATGCCAAACAGCGCCGCGAGGATGCTGCCGGCAGTAATACCGCATAGCCCGAGTAGGCCACGGGTGATGACCGCCATGGACAGCGCGCCCAGAAGGAGCGCCGCGCCGGCCCACACCGCCGCCACAGGGGTAAATCCGGTGGCAAGCACAAAGAGGAGGATTTCGCCGATGGCGACCGCGGCCAGCGTGCCGCCGAAGACCGTCAGCCATGGGCGGAACCCCACCTGCCAGGCCACACCGGACGCGGCGCCTGCGAGCAGGACCAAGGCGGAGACCAACATCGCCACGATGGGGCTGAGCAGATGTGCAGGTCCGTCGGTCGCGGTATGCGCCGGCGGCAGGGCACGCTGAATTTCACCCACATTGGTCTGGTTTTGGGCCGCCATGGTGGAAAGCTTGCCGGCGCCGTCGTCAAGCTTGTCCACGCCCTCCTGCGCCTCACCGACGCGCTTGTTCAACTCCGCAATTCCTTCATTGAGCTCCTGCGCACCGGATACGGCCTGGTTCACGCCATCGTGATAGGCATAGCCGTTGACCGCCAACTGATTGGATAGATCGCGCGAGCCGTCCTTAAGCTTCTTAAGCTGGTCGGTCACCGAATTATCCAGGCGGAAATTATTCACCTGCGCACGGAGATCGCCCAGCTGCGAGCGAATTTCCTTCGCTTCCTTGGACTTATTTCCTTCCAGATCGCGCATCGTGCCGTCGATGGCCTGCAGAATCTGCCCTTGCACGGCGCCCAGGCCCACTACCTGGTCCACGGCACCGCCGACACCATTGGCCAGCTCCGTTGCACCGCCACCGAGCGTATTAGTTCCGGACTGCAGCTGATTGAGGCCAGCTACCAGTTCTTGGGAGCCCGTCGCCAGCTTGTCGACGCCCCCTCCAAGCTCATCCGCCCCCTTATTCAGCTCCCCCGTGCCGTCGTTAAGCTGCGTGGCGCCCGATTTAAGCATGCTCGCCTGGGCCTGCGCGCGGCTGGCCGCCTCGGCGGCTTCCTTCACCTCTGGGGAGGCGGAATTTTCCCGCGGCGCACCAAACGGCTGCGCGGCGCTAGACCAGGTGTGGGCGGGTTCCCACTGCGCAAGGCCCGCCACCGCAGCGCCAATAATGAGCGGCAGGGCGAGCAGGAGGATCAAGAGGACGCTGCGCCACCGGGAAGGGGACGCAGCGTCTGGGGAAGCAAGGCGTGAGGTCATGGTACTGAACCTATCCTCGCAGGTCACTCCCCTGTTGCAGGCGCGCCGAGCACCCCCGCAATGGCAGTTCCTCTACGATATATGGCATGTCCCACAATTATTCCCTGACCCCTTCCCGCTACCTCGCCGCCGCGGCCATCGCGCCGCTGTGTTTCAGCCTTGTTGCCTGCTCCAACGACGCCGATACCTCGGCAGAACCGGAGTTCTCCGACGCCACCGCCGCAAGCTCGTCGGCCGAGGAGACCACGAGCGAGCCCGCTACCTCGGAAGCCGAAGGCACCACCACTGAGACTGCGGAGGCCGAGCCGACCTCTGCGGAGGCAGCTCCCGCTGAGGAGACCGCGGAATCCGGCAACGCGGAAAGCGAAGCCCCGGCCGCCGTACCCGCCGACACCGGCCGCGGCGACTGCTCCCCAGAAGCGCTACAGCCCGCAGCTCCCACCATGACCAATATCCGGGTCAGTAACTGCGATGGCCAATGGGCCCACTTTGGCAAAGACAGCACGGACTGGACTGCCTGGGCACGCTATGAGGGCGGCCAGTGGGTAGCCATTGAATCCATTGGCACGACAACCTCCGGCCTAGCCGTCTCGTGCTACGACGTGGATAGGTGGGCCGCCGAGGGCGCTCCTGCCTTCGTCACGGAAAACATGCGCCGCTGCGACTAGCCGCATAGCAAGAAACCGCCCCCGTACCGCGCAGTAGTTATGCAACTCGGTACGAGGGCGGCGTCGTTAGCGCACAGGCGCTGCCGGGAAAAGATTACTTCTTCTCGGCGTAGACCTCGCGCACGCGCTGGCCAAGGGCTGGGTGCACGTTGGTCCAGTATTCGTAGACGCGCTCCTCGGTCTCCTCGGATACACCGGCCATCGCGTTGGTGATATTGGTGACCAGGCGCTCCTTGGCGGCATCGTCATAGACGTTCTCGTACAGGTCGCGCGCCTGCACGAAGTCATCGTCCTCGGCGTGGCGAACATACGGTGCACGCACCAAGTCGCTGCCGTGGGACTCCGGATTGATGTAGAGCTCTGCCGCGGTGGTGGTCTCGAGCTGGGAGCGGTCGTTTACAGCGGCGTCGTCAAGCACGCCCGTACCCTTCTCATGGCGGTTGGGCGAGTAGACCGGATCCTCCGGAGCATTGAAGAGGAACTGCATGCTGCCCTCGTGCTCGTAGGTATTGACCTCGTCCACATTCTGCGGCTGGTTAACCGGCAGCTGCTTGTAATTCGCGCCGATGCGGTAACGCTGCTGGTCAGCGTAAGCAAAGACGCGGGCCTGCAGCATCTTATCCGGAGACAGGCCAACGCCCGGCACGATATTGGACGGGTCGAGTGCCACCTGCTCAATCTGCGCGAAGAAGTTGCGCGGGTTGCGGTTGAGCACAAAGTAGCCCACATCGTGCAGCGGGTAGTCCTTCTTGGACCAAACCTTGGTCAGGTCGAAGGGGTTAAAGC
>OJKS01000038.1_pt1 | contig 47350 bp, 68 predicted proteins | sample 1596761 | NCBI WGS metagenome assembly OJKS01 (sample SAMEA3904700, study PRJEB24821) | metagenome | biome: Builtin; feature: hospital; material: surface | place: USA | collected 2013-08-19 | reverse complement strand
GGTGGGGCTACAAGTTTCACTTGCACTCACAACGTTCAATATTCTGTTCTCAATCAACATCTGGCTTTTAGCCTATACCCGGTAGCTGTCGGTTGTCAAGTTCTAGGAACTGTGACTTCCAACACCCTGTGGGTGCTGTCTGCTTGGAGCTGCTCTGTGCTGCTCTCTCGCTGACAAGAATTAATCTACGCCAACAACCGAAACCCGTCAAAACGTAAACCTCATACGTTTCTATTTCCGCAGGTCAGAGCCCATGTCGGGGGTAGTGGAACGGGGGTAGTCCCTTGCGTTTATGCAGGTCACAGAGTCGATACAGAATAATTGATTGGTCATCACCAACTAATCACCTGGAAACCCGTTTCATAACCGCGCCAGGGCGCACGTGATAACCCACGGGGGTAGGGTCATGTCAAGCCCCAGAGGGGGTCAAACACAAAATGAGATGAACCTCACAAAATGCTTACCACCTCCAGCCTGCCATTTCCTCTGTAACGGCCTAACAGGCCTTGCATAGGGTCTTTGTACCGGGGAGGCCTCTAAGGCCCTCAGAATGGCTCCTAGGCCCCTTAAACGGCGTGCTGTGTTTACGCTCCCCATGTGCCGGGTGTACCCCCGGCCAGGGCAGGGTGTGGTGCAGGGCACTGCACGGGTATCCCTGTGGTGTAGGGCACACTAGGGCAGTGGGAGTGAGGTAGAGCACAGGAGACTAGGCACTGTGAGGTGGCGCACACTAGGCGGGTAGGGGTGAGGTACCCCACACCGGGCACCGGGTAGTGGGATAGGACACACTTGCACTGGATTGTGGCACAGCGCACTTTGCGGGTATTTTGTGGCGCAGAGCACTTTTAGGGCGTTTGTGTGGTGTTGCACACAGTTGCTTGACACCGGGGTAGTGGACTGGTATCACGCGCGCCCGCGCGTGCACGTGCACGGGAGTAGACCAGGCAGTCTGTTTAGGCTTTAACAAACAACTCTGTCTACACAATCGTTGGTGAGCCCCCACTATGGGTACCCAGGGGGTATCCCCTCGCCCCGCCAAGCTCGACCGGGGAGTATTGCGGCTGCAAGTTTCTGTACGATTCTGAAGTCGATAGTTGAAGACGGTTTTCACAGCGGGGGTAATTCGGGGGTAGATATTAGGTAACAATTTGATAACATCGGGGTATATCACTCTCTCAGAGTGACAAAATCCGGTGTTTTCTCACCTATGTATATAGTGAGAGGCGAGTAAGCGAGCCTCGAACGGCTCACTTCTTCGCTCTCACGAACAATCGGTTCGTGAGTATTAATAATACTCCCTCACCGAACGAGGTAAACAAACCGAGTTCGGATTTTATTATCCTCACTCGGTTGAGACCCAACCAAGGGTCGAAACCGATTTTGTTATCGGTTTCTCCGAATGAAAGAAAGAAATTCATTCGGAGATAAGGTTTTATCTCCTCATTCATAAAGAAAGAAAGTCGTTCAGGAACACAGGGATTCCTTCACTCCTAAGAAAGAAATGGACCTCCTACGGATTTGTTATCCTTCGGAGCTCCATCGAACTCCTAGGACTCAACTAGGCGGGGGCTAGTTGGGTGTCTAGGGGTTTGATATGGCTTGGGAATCTAGTACCCGGAGATTGAGACTTCCATCGGATTGGAAGTCGATAAGGTTAACCGTTCTCCGGAGAGATAATTACCGTTGCAAGATACAGGGCACAGGGTGCCGTGTGATTGCTACGGAGGTTGACCATATAGCCCGAGGGGATAATCACTCCCTCGGGAATCTACAAGCTGTGTGTTCTTACTGCCATAGGCAGAAGACACTTTCGGAAGCCCAGGAGGCTTCCGCTCGTAAGAGGTCCAGGAGGCTTCGCCCTACCGAAAAGCACCCTGGTTCAATGTAAGGAGGTGTTTCGGTAGTGCCACCTATTCCAAAGCGTTCAGACCAACGTATTCGGCGTAATAAGCCGGATGTAGAGGTTACTAAGATTGAGGCTGTTGGCGGTGTTGACCAGCCAGAGCTGATGATTCCGGATGCTCACCCGTTTATCATCGAGTTTTGGGAGTCTCTGGGGCATTCTGCCCAGGCTATGTACTATGAGCCCTCAGACTGGTCATACGCTCGGTTTATTCTTCATTTTGCCGATGGTCTTGTGAAGAACTCTCGCCCTTCGGCTCAGATGTTGCAGTCGATTAATTCGGCTCTTGGTGACCTTCTGGTTTCCGAGGGTGCTAGGCGAAGGGTTCGTCTCGAGGTTGAGCGTCAAAAGAAGGACGCTGATGTTGTTGACCTTGCTGCGCTGTTCAAAGAGCGTATGGGGGAGGCGTAGTCCGGGTCCTGGGCATGACGTTAAACTGCTGCCCTTGGCTGTGGCTACTGGCAGGCTAAGGGCTTTACGGATGTAGCTCAGTTGGATAGAGCAGCGGATTCCTAATCCGCAGGTCATAGGTTCAAATCCTATTATCCGTGCTATCAGCGGTCTACGGCAGAGTAACGATTGTTTTTGCTGCGGCAGAGGCCGTGAATAAGTTTTGAAGGAGTTTGTTTTGGTTCATCTAGTAGGTGAGGTTCGAGATATTCTTGGCCCTGTGGAGGGGGCTAAGGTCGCTTTCAGGTCTAAGGCTGATTACCCGGTTGCTGAGGGTATCATGGTTTCTTCTCCTGCGCAGGTTACCACCAAGAATGGCGAGGTTTCTGCGGACCTTGATGAGGGCCCTGCTGTGATGATGGTTCAGGCTCCTGGCGATAGTTTTTATCGTGAGTTCCCGATGATTGTCCAGTCCGGGGATTCTTTGAACAACGCGCTTGTGCGCGGTGGTCTTGAGTCTAAGCCTGATACTCCTCTTATCGAGGTCGCGGGTCCTCGCGGCCCTCGAGGTTATAAAGGTGAGCAGGGCGATACTGGTCCTCGTGGCCCTCAGGGTGTCAAGGGTGATACTGGTGAGACAGGCCCTAAGGGCCCCCAAGGCGATACCGGTCCTCAAGGCCCTATCGGTAAGACGGGCCCTGTTGGCCCCAAGGGTCAAGATGGCACTGTTAAGTTTGAGTCTCTGACTCAGGTTCAGAAGGATTCTCTTCGTGGTGAGACCGGACCAAAGGGTGATGTTGGTCCTAAGGGTCCTCAAGGTGATACGGGCCCAAAGGGTCCTGAAGGCCCTAAGGGTGCTACGGGCCCTAAGGGTGATGTAGGCCCTGCTGGTCCTACTGGCCCAAAGGGTGATGCTGGCGCGTCCGCGTGGGCTGATGTTACTGGTAAGCCGTCTAAGTTCCCTCCGGAAGACCATAAGCATAAGATGGCTGACATTTCGGACTTACCTGCTATTGGGTTTACAGAAGGCACGATTGCTAAATACGCGTCCGGGAGTACGCTTCTAGTCCACGACTCTAATTCGCAGAACACCGCTACGTCTCGCGGGTACGTAGATGGAGAGATCAAAAAGAAAGCAGACAAGAGCCACACGCACACGTCTGCGGATATTAGTGACGCGGTTGAAGCTTACGTCCTCAAGGCGGACGGAAACAACGCTAACCGATTGATCCGTTCTGATTCGCGTGGCCGTCTCACTGTTCAGGACGCTAACTATTCCGATACTGCAACCGCTGTAGTTAATAAGAAGTACGTGGACACCACCGCGTTCCCACTAGCGATCACTAGCCTAGGTGCCAAAGAGGACCTGGATAACTTCAAGTCCACAGGTGTTTACCACCAGGCATTGACCGTTAACGCCAAGAACGGAACTAACTACCCAGTGGGCGTGGCTGGCCTGCTGGAGGTCTTTAATCCGGACGCGTCCATGGTCTACCAGCGGTACACCGTATATGGCGGGTCTATTGAGGTTTGGGTGCGTGGGTACTACCAGAACAAGTGGTACAACTGGCAGAAGGTAGAGAACTCCGGTCACAAGCACACGATGGTGGACATCACTGACTTACCCAAGGTTCGGACTGGAGTTACTGGTGACACCATCGTCCAAAGGGGAGGTTCAGGGCAGATTAGTGTCCCAACAACCCCGGACGCGGGCGAAGCTGCAACGTCAAAGTCCTACGTCGACTCTCGTATCGAGTTGGTTTCTTCACTGCCGTCTAGTCCTAAGTCTGATGTTCTCTACGTGATTGCGGAGTAGGTATGGCTGTATATATCGGTAGTAAGAAGATTAAAGAGCTGTACTACGGCGGTAAGAAAATCAAGGAAGCGTGGTACGGGAGCAAGAAGGTGTTTTCGTCCGGCGGAAGAATTTTTGGTAAGTGGTACACGAATTTCAATTACGTGATTGGAGACCGTGTGGCGCATGAGGGAGTTATGTATGAGTGCATTAAAGCGCATACCTCCGATAAGAACGATTACCAACAAACCAACCAGCCCGGTCGTGGCTGGGATCAATATACGTACTGGAAGCAGATTGGCTATTCCTACGAATTCGGATTTTAAGGAGTTGATTGGTTTGGGGGTTAAACCTAATCCTAATTGGCGGGGAGACCCGGTGTTTTTGCCCGAGGTTCTTCGGGCGTTTGGTGTAAAAACCGTTGAGGCTCCTTCGTGGAAGGAGTACGGCCACGGTGATTTCGGAGCTATCCAGGGTGTGTTCGCGCACCATATCGGTAGTAATCGTTATCACTGGTCTAATATCCAGCAACACCCGTCGCTTGGCCTGTGTTCTCAGGTTCATCTGAGCCGCGAGGGTGTAGCTACGGTTGTTGGTGCTGGTATTGCTTGGCACGCTGGTAAAGGTTGGTATCGTAATTGGCCGACAAACGACGCTAACCGAGTGGCAATCGGTATCGAGGCTGAGTCTGATGGTGTTTCTGCTTGGCCTGCTGCTGAGTTAGACGCTTATTACCGTTGTTGTGCTGCTATTTTGTGGTTCCTTGGTAAGAGGGCCACTACGAATACGTTGCTGGGCCACCATGAGTATTCTGGTGCCGCTCAGGGTAAGTGGGACCCTGGTGCTGGTAATGGCCGTGTAGGCAACGTTATGGATATGAACGAGTTTCGTCGCAAGGTTAATCATTATATTGATAATCCTCCGTTTGCGGCGAAGCAGGTTGTGAAGAGGGAGTCTGAAGTGGCGTTTGATGAGATTAAGCGCAAGTTTTCTTCTCGTGTTGCGGGCTCTAAGTTTACGGGTCGCCCGATTGATTTCTTGCTAAACGCTGATGCTCATGCGTTTGTTTCTCGAGCTAATACCGAGAAGCTTTTGGAAGAGGTTCGTGAGCTTCGTAAGGAGGTTAAGGCTAATGGCGCTGGACAGTAATTCTGCTGCACTAGATGCTACTGGTGCTTATATTCATTCTCAGTTTGCTAAGCAGTCTTGGTATAAGGAGAATGCGAACTTTATTACTACGCTGGGTGGCTTGCTTGCTACTGTTGTGGCGTGGGCGGCTTCGCAGCCGTTTGCTGATGCTGCCTGGATTCAGGTTTTAATTCTGGTGGCTGGTTTTGTTCTTACCACTCTGGGTGTGAAGGTTACTCCGAATGGTATTTCTAAGTCGCAGATTCGTAAAGTATCGAACGCCCAGGCTGCGCATGTTGATTCTACCCCGTTGGTTGTGAATCAAGGCGATGGTGATGTTGTTGAAGACAACGGTGTTGACCTTGAGGCTATGACTGCGGAGTATAACCAGAATCGTCCTTGATGACTAGGGAAGGCACTGCCTTTGCCTGGGTTTTGAATCTGCTTCTCTTCGCTCGCGGCCTTGATTACGTGACTGGTAATCCTTTTGATATGGGCCGCATATGGGGCGAGAGCGTCGGTATGCCTATTTACTGGGGCACTGCTTGTATCGTGACGAGTGTACTGGTCACAGTTGCCTTGCTTCGTAAGAAGTTTGAGGCGTTGCAGTTTTTTGCCCTGGTTGCGTTTGGCATAAACGTTATGTTTGCTGTTCAGTCAGCGGATTATAGGATGTTGCCTGTGCCGTGGCCTCCGGAGGATTTTCGCCTGTTAGGTGACCATCTTGGTCACGCGGCTATGTGGTTGATTCTCGCTGTTGCCCTCTGGTGGAGGGAGGGGATTAACCGCCGCCGTAACGAGATTCTTGAGGAGGCAGAGCAGTGACTCCTGAAGGTGTTTGGCAGTGGTTGACTCAGGCTTCTCCTACTCAGTTTTTTCTGGGTGTTCTTGTTCTTGTTCTGGGCTCGAACAAGATTTTGTCTGAGAAGAACGTTTCTGAGTCTTTCGGGGGTATTTTACTTCCGCTAAAGTTTTTGCGCCGTAGGCGCGAGCAGGCTGCTCAGGATGAAGCTAGTGAGCTCGAGCAGCTTCGCCTAGAGGTAGCTAGGCAGAGTGGTCTTCTTATGAAGTATCACCGTTGGTCTGTGCGTACTACCGAGTATATGCACAGGCTGGATTTATGGGCGGCTGAGAAGGGTTTGCATCTTCCTAAGCCGCCTTTTGTGCATTGGACCGAGTTCGAGAGAGAGGAGGAGGAGGATGACGATTAATCAGTCTCATATTATTGGCCCTACGTGGCAGAGGGACGATGATGGTCATTTTATCCTCCCCAAGTACTCTCTTGGCTGGGGAGTCATTAACTGGCTTTATCAGTACGTGCTAACCCCTGGTGGTCCTAATGCTGGTCAACCGTTTATGCCGACTATGGAGCAGGCTAGGTTCCTAGTGTGGTGGTACGCGGTAGACGAGAATGGGCGTTGGCTGTATCGTTCTGGTACTCTTCGTCGTCTCAAGGGTTGGGGTAAGGACCCGTTGGCTGGCGCTATGTCGCTGGCTGAGCTCTGCGGCCCTGTTGAGTTTTCGCATTTTGATGAGCAGGGTAATGCTGTTGGTAAGCCTAAGTACGACCCTTGGGTTCAGATTGCTGCTGTGTCTCAGGACCAGACTCGTAATACGTTTACTTTGTTCCCAGCTTTGATTTCTGACAAGCTGAAGGAAGAGTACGGGCTCGAGATGCACAAGACCCTCATTTACGATGGTCGCGGTAAGATGATTGAGGGTGTCACTAGCTCTCCTCTTGCTCTCGAGGGTAAGCGTCCTACGTTTGTTCTGATGAACGAGACTCAATGGTGGATTGAGCAGAACGACGGTAAGGCTATGGCTGATGTTATCGACGGTAACGTCACTAAGTCTGCGTATGGTTCTTGTCGCTCGTTGAGTATTTGTAACGCTCATATTCCTGGGCAGGATTCAGTTGGCGAGGCTGCTTGGGAAATGTATCTAAAGGTTGCCGCTGGGCAGGCTATGGATACTAACATTTTGTACGATGCTCTGGAGGCTCCGGCTGATACCCCGGTGGGTGAGATTCCTGCGTTGTCTGAGGACCCTGAGGGGTTCGAGGCTGGTATTGAGAAGCTTAAGGCTGGTCTTCTTGAGGCTCGTGGTGACGCTACGTGGCTGGATGTTGACCTGATTGTTTCTTCGATTCTGGATATTCGTAATCCGGTTTCGGAGTCTAGGCGTAAGTTTTTGAATCAGGTTAACGCTGCTGAGGATTCGTGGATTGCGCCTTCTGAGTGGGATGCTAATGCTCAGAAGGTTCGTCTTGAGCCTGGCGATAAGATTACGCTCGGGTTCGATGGTTCTAAGTCGAATGACCATACGGCTCTTGCGGCTTGTCGTATCGAGGATGGTGCGGTTTTCTTGCTTCGTACCTGGGACCCTGAGAAGTGTCCTGGCGGTGAGATTCCACGCGAGGATGTAGATGCCGCTGTTCGTTCTGCTTTTGAGCGGTACAAGGTTGTTGGTTTCCGCGCCGATGTTCACGAGTTCGAGTCCTACGTTGACGAGTGGGGTCGTGATTTTAAGCGCAAGCTAAAGGTTAAGGCTTCGCCGGGTAACCCGGTTGCGTTTGATATGCGAGGCCAGCGCAAGCGCTTTGCTTTGGATTGCGAGCGCTTCCTGGATGCTGTCATCGAAGGCGAGATGTGCCACTCAGGCGACCCTAAGCTTCGTTGGTATGTGCTGAATGCGCATAGGCATCCTACTAATTATGACGCTATCAGTATTCGTAAGGAGTCTAAGGACTCTTCTAGGAAGATTGATGCGGCTATCTGTGCTGTTCTAGCGTTTGGCGCTAGGCAGGAATACATGTTGTCTAAGAATTATCGTGGAAACGGTAAGGGAGGTGTGATTGTTTAATGGCTGTTGAGCAGGTCGATATTGCGATTGATGATGCGATTGAGGCTTTTGAGGGCTCTCAGGATGGGTTCTCGGATTCTGAGGCTTATTACAACGGTGAGGCTCGAGACCTTGCTATTGGTATTGCTACACCTCCTCAGCTTCGTGTGCTTCTTGCACAGGTTGGTGTCCCGAGGATTTACGTGAACGCGATTGCTGAGCGTCTTGTTATCGAGGGTTTCCGTATCGGAGACGCTGGTGAGACCGACGAGGAGCTTTGGTCGTGGTTTAGGGCTAATCGTCTTGATGTTCAGTCGTATCAGGCGTTTAGGGACGCTTTGATTTACGGGCGTTGTTATATCACGATTGCGGCTAACGGTGATGAGGATTCGGATACTGAGAATCCTATGCTGGTTCCGGATGTTCCGATTATTCAGGTTGAGTCTCCTAAGTCGTTGTACGCTGAGATTAATCCCCGAACCCGCGATGTTGAGTGGGCTATTCGTGTTGTTCGTGACTCGAACGGCGATAATGTCGCGGCTACAATGTATTATCCGGACCGTACCGAGATTTACATAGCAGACGAGGGTGAGCTTAAGCTCGAGGATACGATTAATCACGGGCTTGGTATTGTGCCTGTGGTTCCGATGGTTAATCCTAGCCGTCTTGGCGACTTGAACGGCGAGTCGATTATTACTCCGGAGATTCGTTCGGTTACGGACGCTATGAGTCGTGCGATGATGAATATGCAGACTACTTCGGAACTTATGGCTACCCCGCAGCGTATTATCTTTGGTTCTTCGGTTGATGAAATCAACGGCGATAGTCTGACTGGCCTTGAGCTTTATGCTTCTTCGTATATTGCGATTGAGGACCCTCAGGGTAAGGCTATGCAGCTTCCGGCTGCTGAGCTCCGTAACTATACGGATGCTATTAGCCATATGCTGAAGATGGCTGCGGCCTACACTGGTTTGCCTCCGCAGTATCTGAGCTTTACCAACGATAATCCTGCTAGTGCTGAGGCCATTAGGTCTTCTGAGTCGCGCCTGGTGCGGACTTGTGAGGCGCTTGCAGGTGTGTTTGGTGATGCTTGGGAACAGGCTATGCGTATTGCATTGCTGGTTCAGGGTAGTCAGTTGACTCTTGACCATTTCCGTATGGAAGCTGTGTGGCGAGACCCGGCTACTCCTACGTATCAGGCTAAGGCTGATGCGGCTCAGAAGCTTTACGCTGGCGGTAGCGGTGTTATTCCTAAGGAGCAGGCCCGTATTGATATGGGTTACACTCCGGAGCAGCGTAAGCAGATGGAGGAGTGGGATAATGAGACTCCTGCTGCTCAGATGGCTGCTGCCTATGGTTCGTCTAACCCCTTTGAGAAGGAGGAGGTTGTAGATGAAGCTGGAGACGATGGAGCAGGAGATAGCGAAGACAACCCGGCCAACGATTAAGGCGGTTGAGTTGATTCTTAGCCCGTATTCGGGGACTAAGATTTCTGCTTCGCTATGGGTTAGTCTTATGCGTTTGCTGTTCCTAGAGGTTGAGCCTGCTTCTGTGAAGGCTGGCGATATTGCTAGGAACTTTTATGACGCTGAGCGGTCTCGAGTGTTTCCTGATGCTCCTCGCAACGATGTTTACCGTGCTACGTTGACGTTCGAGCAGTTCTTAGACGATATGCAGGACGTTTACCCTCTGTTTGCTCGTAAGTATTCGGTTCCAGAGGATATTCACCGCGCCGCGTTAAGGGCTACTCGTTCGATTGAGAATACTGCTCGTTGGACGGTGATTAACGCGGTTAATGCTCCAGACCCTTACCTGGATGATAGTCCTAGTGTGACTTTTGAGGAGTCTGAGGACGAGTTCGAGGTTACTTACGCTACCGAGGAGGAGCGTAATCAGGAGAGGATGCAGAAAGGTATCAGGACCTGGGCTCGGGTAGCTACAGGTGCTGAGACTTGTGGCTGGTGTATCATGCTGTGCTCTCGTGGTCCTGTGTATGGCTCAGCTGAGAAGGCTGGCTCTATCAGGGCTTGGCACGACGGGTGCGATTGTAAGGTTGTGCCTGTTTTCGATACCCAGAATTGGAAGGGCCGTGAGCGTTTTCTTGCTGCGGACCGTATGTATCGCAGAGTTGCTGATGATTATGACCTCAGAGGCAAGGATGTGATTAACGCTATGCGCCGGGCGGCTAACCGGGGCGATTTCAAGAAGTTTCTCTCAGAAGTTGAGAGTGAATAAGTTTTCTAATGCCCTCCAGGTGGGGGCATCTTTTATACCCAGGAGGTAGTTATGGCTGAGGAAAATACCCAGAACGAGAATGTGACCACTGCTGAGAAGAAAACCGAGGATGTTCTGCCACAGTGGGCTCGTGATGAGATTACTAAGGCTAATAATCAGGCGGCTAAGTACCGGACTGAGAAGAATGATGCTGTTGAGGCAGCTAAGAAGGAAGTTTCTGATTCTTTCTCCCAGAAGATTAGTGAGCTAGAGGCTCAGATTGAGCAGGAGAAGGGTGAGGCTGGTTCTGCCCGTACCGAGGTTGACCGTATCAAGGCGGCTCTTGGTGTTGGCATTGAACAGTCTAAGGTTCTTTCTTTTGCTGAGCTCTTGAAGGGTGATACTCCGGAGGAGCTTGCTTCTCATGCTGAGGAGCTGAAGGGGCTGTTTACAACCGAGGATTCTCAGAAGTCTACTCGTAAGGCTACTGACCCGTCTCAGGGCACCGGCAATACTACGCCGCTGAATGGTGACCCCCTACTGAATGCACTGATGAGTGCTGTTAATCGATAAGGAGATTTTGAATGGCTATTGACACTACGAAGTATGCTTCTACTTCTGATTTTTCTGGCTTTCTGAAGCCGGAGCAGGCGGCTCCGATTTTCGAGGAGATGACTCGCCGCTCTCTGGTTCAGCCGCTGGCGAAGAAGATTGAGATGGGCCCGACCGGCGTTACTGTTCCGTTCTGGGATGGCGATGTTTCCGCTAACTGGGTTGATGAAGGTGGTAAGAAGCCGCTTGCTAAGGGTGGTTTCGACCAGTTCTCTGTTGCTCCGAAGAAGATTGCTGCTATCTTCGCTATGTCTGCCGAGGTTGTTCGTGCTAACCCGCTGAACTACATTAACATCATGCGCGAGAAGGTTGCTGAGGCTTTCGCTGTAGCGTTCGATAACGCGGTTCTGCACGGCACTAACACCCCGTTCGGTGCTTACGTTGACCAGTCCACCAAGGAAGTAGCACTGGGCGATAACGCTTACGCTGCTACCAATAACGCTCTGTCCCTCCTGGTTAAGGATGGTAAGCGCTTCACTGGTGGCCTGTTGGATAACATCGCTGAGCCGATTATCAATGATTCTGTTGATAAGAATGGCCGTCCGCTGTTTATCGAGCCGACCTACACTGACACTAACTCCCTTACCCGCACTGGTCGTATCATTGGCCGTCCGGTTACTATCGCGGAGCAGGTTGTTCCTTACAAGGATGGTAAGCCTACCGAGGGTGTTCTTGGCTACTACGGCGATTTCGATAAGATTCTGTGGGGCCAGATTGGCGGTATTTCCTACGACGTTTCCGACCAGGCTACCCTGGACCTGTCTGCTGCACAGGATGGTTCCGGCCTGACTTCTCTGTGGCAGCACAACTTGGTCGCTGTTCGTTGCGAGGCCGAGTTCGCTGCTCTGGTTCGTGACCCTGAGGCTTTCGTCAAGATTAAGGAGTCTGGCGAAGCTGCTGCTTCTGAGCCTGCCGCTGCTGGTGGTGAGGCTTAATGAAACTCGTATCCGTTACTAACGGTGGCGAGGTTGATGTTACCGAGGAGTTTGGTAAGCGTCTAGTCGCTACCGGCCAGTTTGTGGAGCCTGCTGCTCCTAAGAAGAAGCCTGCTACTACTCGCCGTAAGGCTCGTACTAAGAAGGAGTCCTAGACTTGAGTTACGCTACCTTCCAGGATGTTGAGGACCGTTTTTTCCGGACTTTGACTGAGGAAGAGCGTCCTCTTGTTGAGGCACGTATCCGGGACGTTGAGAATAAGATTCGTATGCGTATCCCGGACCTGGATGAGCGGGTTATTGAGAATCCGCTCCTAGGGGAGATTGTTGGGCGTATTTGTGCGGATGCTGTTATTCGCCTTGTTCGTAACCCCGAGGGTTATGTTCAGGAGACTGATGGCAATTACACTTATATGCTTGCTCAGGCTCATGCGGATGGTCGTTTGTCCATCCTTCCTGATGAGTGGGAGGACCTTGGTGTTCGCAAGGGTGTCGCGGTTTTCCATGTGATTCCTAGGCTCCCTGATTCTCTTCGAGGGGGTATTACTGATGAGTCTTTTAGACCGTGGTAATGCGGACATTCTGCTTTATCCCGAAGAGGTTGTTATCTCTAGGGATGGTAATAAGCAGACTAGGGCTTCTAAGACCCCTGTGAAGATGCGAGTGTGGCTCGCCCCTATTGGACAGTCTGGTACTTCTGCTCGTCGTGCGGAGCAGGACCTTGAGGGTTTCGAGACCGAGCGTGTTATGCGTATGAGGCTGCTTCGCAAGGACCAGGGTACAAGGATTGGTGCTCAGGCCAAGATTGAGTGGCAGGGGGAGAGGTGGTCTGTGTTTGGCGACGTTACTCCTTACATGGGCTCTCCTCGTACTGCTCACCATGATTACACTCTTAGGAGGGCTTAGATGGCTAAGATGCACTGGAAGTATGAGGCTCGCCCTAAGAATGACCAGCTTTATCGTATTCTTGTTCGTTTTCCTGGTGTTGGTCGTGCGACTAAGCGGGAGGCGAATAAGATGGCTACGGTCTCTAGGGCTGTGCTTGCTGGGCACCATGCTAATAACGCTAAGGACCCTCGCCCTGATTCTCGTATCGAGGTTGAGCAGGGTACTCGCGGGGTTGATGCGTTTGTGAAGCTTGTGGACCCCGATGAGGGTGCTTTCCAGATTGAGCATGAGACCTATGCTCTTAGGGCGGGGATGATTACGTGAGTAGTGATTATTTCCCGCGTGTCCAGGAGATTGTGATTCCGATTCTTAGGGATGCTCTTCCTGATGATGTTACGGTTACCAGTTGGGTTCCCGACATTGACTATCGAGATTATCCGATTGTTAACGTCCGCCGTCTAGGCGGGCCTCGTGGTTCTACTATTCCTTCGCTTATGGACCGTCCGGTTATTGAGATGACTGCATACCATGAGGACGGTATTGAGGCTGCGGAGGAGGTTTACATTCGTGCTCTTGATGCGCTGTATGAGGCGTGTAAGGAGCAGCGAGTGGTTGACAGAGGGTATCTATCGTTTGTTCGTGAAACGATGGGTGCTACCCAGTTCTCCTCGCTTTTCCAAGACACCTGGAGAATCCAGGGTCTAATTCAGCTCGGCATTAGGCCGACAAGAAAGGATTAATATGGCGTTTAACGATAATGCTGTTTTTACCGCTGCTACCGGCTATGTTTACACCGCCCCGGTTGGCACTGCTGCTCCTACCCCAAAGCAGCTGACTAACTTCAACCCAGAGTCTTTCGGTGCTCACACTTACACTCTGGCTCCTTCCGAGCCGTTCACCCCGAGTGTTAAGGGTTCTGCGGTTGCTGAGCCGTTGAAGCAGGACGCTTCTGCTGCCGAGGTTCAGGCTGCTCTCGAGAAGCTGAAGACTGTTGGCACTGGTGGTGCTCTGGTTTCCGGTAACGCTACCGATGGTTTCACTGTTGCTTTCATCGGTGACAACTACGGTAAGGAAGTTGATTTTTCCGCTACCGGCGCTGAGGTTGCTGAACTCGATAAGCCGGTTGGCTGGGAGCCGATTGGTCACACCGGCCAGGAGGATTTGCCGGAGTTCGGCTACGACGGTGGCGACACTGAGACCAAGGGTTCTTGGCAGAAGAAGAACCTGAAGGAAGTTACTTCCGAAGCCCCGGTTGACTATGTAACCGTTAAGGCACTTCAGTTCGACCCGCAGACTCTGGAGCTCTACTACGGTAAGAATGCTTCCGATGTCGAAGGTGTGTTCGGTATCGATGACCCGGCACAGGGTGGCGCTGAGCGCGCTGTTCTGATTGTGCTGGTTGACGGTGCTTTCAAGATTGCATTCTCTGCCGCTAAGGCATCTGTTCGTCGTGACGAGTCTATCGAGCTTTCTAACGAGGATTTCGCACAGCTTCCGCTGCGCGCAACGTTTATTAAGCACCCAGGCCGTCACCTGTACGAGTGGACTGCTCCGGCTCCTGCTGCCTAGTCAGTAGTTAATGGCCCAGGGAGTTTTTGGTAGGTCGCTCCCTGGGCTATGCCCAGACCTACCTTTTGCAAGTTTTTAGCCAACATCTGAATAGGAGACTTACCAATGGCTACTTTTACTCTAACCGACCTCCAGAACGAGGTTTCTAAGAAATACGCTCCCACTGTTATGAAGAACGATGGTGTGGAGTATGTTCTTCCTAATCTGCTCCAGCTTGACGCTAAGGCCCGTGATAAGGCTTTGAAGAAGATTGAGTCTATGGAGGGTGACGAGAATGATTCCCTCGAGTTCCAGCTTACCCAGGCTAAGGGTGTGCTCCAGGATGTTACCAAGGATGGTAAGGGTAAAGAGCTCGTTGGTTTGCTTGGTGACAACCCGGCTATGATTCTTGAGCTGATTGAGGCCTGGATGGAGGGTACTCAGCCGGGGGAAGCCAAGCAGTCCTCCGAATAATGGAGGAGTGTGGAGCATCGGTTTACTCTGATTTGCTCTACTACTACGGGGTGGATTTGCGGGACATGGTTTCTGCGGAGCCCACCCTGTCTCCTCGTCGGGTTCTTGCTCTGGTGGAGAATCTGCCGATGGAGAGCACGACTTCTTGTATTTTACGCGGGGTTAAAGATGGTGTTGGTTGGTCTAATGACACTTATCTTCTCGCGGCTATTCACGATTCTGTGATGGAGAATACGTTTACGAACGTGCAGGTGAGGACTAAGAAGCGCCTTACCCCTCCGGAGCGTTTACCTGTGCCAGGTGTTGAAAGAGAGAAGAAAAAGAAGAACAGTTTTGTGGCTGCTGCCCAGAAGTTCTTCGCTAAGCACCAAGGAGGTTAGATGGCTGGCATTAATGTCGGTACTGTTACCGTCAAGGTTAGGCCAGATACTACCGGGTTTAGGCAGAGGGTAGAGGCTGCTGCTTCTACGCTTCGTGATGTTAAGGTTAAGGTTTCTCCTGAGTTCGAGGATTTCGACAAGGAGGTTGCTCGTAAGAGCAGGGATAAAAACGCTAAGGTTAAGTTCGAGGCCGATTTCGACCCTGAATCTTTGCCTGCTAAGTCTAAGGCGGCTGCTTCTGCCGCTTCTAAGTTCAAGGTTCGTTTTAAGACCGCGTTGGACTCCTCGGGAGCTATTAGGGACGCCCTGCTTACCACCAAGGGTATTCAGCACATGTTGTCTCAGGACCCGTGGAAGTTTAAGGCTAAGTCCCTTAGTCTTCGGGAGTTGATTGATACTGCCGGGGTTTCTGACGCTATTAAGGCCGCTAATTCTCAGTTGAAGATTATGGGTAAGACTCTTTCCCGTCTTCGTTCTATGAAGAATGTTCTGCGGCCTTCTACTAGGGCCCTGGGTAGCTTTAAGGCTATCAGTAAGGGTATTCGTGATATGACTGGTTCAGCCCTCCGGTCTATCAAGGTTCTGCCTTCGCTTACGTATTCGTTACGCGGCTTTGTGTCGCTGGCTAACGTTGCCGGTATGGCTTTTGGTGGCCTTGCTGGCGGCGCTCTGGCCGCTAAGGCGGCTATTGTCGGCGTTGGCACCGTCCTAGGCTACGCTGTGGATGGTCTTAAGCAGTTGTCGGGTGCTGCCCTGCTTATCCCGTCGCTGCTTGGTGGTATCACTATTGCTGGTTTGACTGGCTATGCTGCTTTCCGGGGCATGGGCGATGCTTTGAAGGCTGCTGTGGACCCTTCTGCCGACCTTGAGGAGAATATCGAGGGGCTTGCTCCTAGTGCTCAGGAGTTTGCTCGTTCTGTGCGTAAGGTTACTCCTGCATGGCTGGATATGCAGAAGAATATCCAGGATGTTACGTTCAAGGGCTGGAATGAGGCTTTGGAGAAGGCTTCGGCCCAACAGCTTCCTACTCTTCAGTCTGGTACTGAGAAGATTGCTAAGTCCTTCAATAAGATTGGGCTTAGCATTGGTAAGTTTGCTGGCTCTGAGCGTACCACGAAGGCGTTAGAGCGTGGCTTTACGGCTACCTCTAAGGTCATGGATAACGTTGCTAAGTCCACTGAGAATATCCTGAATGGTTTGCAGGATATGGGTACCGTGGGCCTGGAGTCGTTGTCTAAGTTCTCTGATAAGCTTCCTGAGCTGGCTCAGAAGTTCGCTGATTGGACTGGTGACGAGAAGAATCAGCGGAAGATGTCGAAGTGGATTGACGATTCTATCCAGGGCTTCAAGGACCTTGGTTCTACTATCGGTAATCTGTATTCGACCACTAAGGAGATTGGTCACGCTTTCGGAATCAATTTCGAGGGCAATGCTATTGGTAAGTTTAAGGAGCTTACTGATAGGACTCGTGAGTGGGTTGGCTCTGCTGATGATGCTAACTCGAGGATTTCTAAGTTCCAGAAGAAGGTTGAGGAGCTTTCCCAGCCGTGGCAGGATTTTGCTACTAACGCATGGGATAAGCTTGTTCCTGCTTTCCAGGAGCTTACTCCGTTCCTGACAGAGGCTTCTACTCAGTTTGCGGATAATATGTCCAGTCTGGTTGATTGGGTTGCTCCTAAGCTGGAGTCCTTGTTTAGCTTCATTTCCGATAACAAGGATTGGCTTGCTCCTCTGGTTTCGGGACTGTTGACGTTCCGCGCTGCTCTTGGTGTGTTTAGTCTTGCTCGTAGGCTTGCTGCTCCTTTCCTTGGCTTGTTTACTGGTGCTGCTGGCACTATTGGTAAGGCTATGAAGGGCTTTAAGAAGGCCCGTGAGTACATGGCCCCTGATGCTCGTCTTGAACGCAAGAACGAGAAGGCTGCTAAGAAGCAGGCTAAGCAGGAGGCTAAGGCCCAGCTGTACGGTGCCCGACAGGCTGAGAAGGCTGACAAGCAGGCTACTAAGACTGCTAAGAAGGAAGCTAACAAGCAGTCTGTTGCTGCTGAGAAGGCTGCTAACGAGCAACAGCGAGTCTACTGGGATTCTATCGAGGCCCGTGGCGATAAGCGTGTTAAGGACGCTAAGGAAGCCCGTAAGGTTGAGAAGCAGAAGGCTCGGGATGCTAAGAGGGCTGCTAAGAAGCAGACCAAGGCAGCTCGTAGGTCTTCTCGTAACATTGACTCTTTAGCTAAGGGTCTTGGTAAGCGACAGCCTAGGGCTGCTGGTGGTAAGATTGGTAAGACCACTAAGGCGCTTGGTAAGTTTAAGTCTGTTGCCGGTAAGGCCGGTAGCGCTGCTGGTAAGGTTGGCCGTGGCCTTGGTTCTACGGCTAAGGTCGCAGGTAAGCTTGGTAAGGGTCTTGGTACCGTCGCTAAGATTGGCGGTAAGTTAGGCGCTCGAGCTATCCCGTTTGTCGGTGAGGCTTTGATGATTGCCGATGCTGGTATGCTTATCTACAATAACTGGGATAAGATTACTGGCGCTGCTTCTAAGGCTGGTGACTGGTTCCAGAAGAAGTTCCCGAAGACTGCTGAGGCTGTCTCTAAGGCCTGGGATGGCATGAAGGATGCTGGTTCTAAGGCTTGGGATAGTGTTAGTTCTTGGTGGGACGGCCTTGGCCCTACCTGGTCTGATAAGTGGGAGTCTATTAAGTCTGGTGTCTCCGGTAAGTGGGATGAGATTAAGACTGGCGCTGTTGAAGGCTGGGAGGGTATCAAAACCAAGGTTGGTGATACCTGGAACGGTGTGAAGGAATCCTGGTCCGATAAGTGGCAGGGTATTAAGGATTCTGTTTCTGAAAAGTGGAATGGCATTAAGTCTGGGGCTACCGAAGGCTGGGAGGCTACTAAGACCTTCTTGTCTGATTTGTGGACTGGCCTTGGCGAGGCTTGGTCTACAGCCTGGGAGTCTGTTGGCACTTTCTTATCCGATACGTGGAATGCTATTAAGGAAGGTGCTATTTCTACATGGACCGGGTTCACTGAGCTCTTAGGTACCGTGTGGGATGGCATTACTGATCTTTGGTCTACAGCGTGGACTAATATCGGTACTTGGCTTTCGGAGACCTGGGTTGCTATCCAGACGGCGGCTACTACAGCGTGGACTGGTGTTACCGAGTTCCTTGGCACTGTCTGGGATGGTATTGTAGAGCTTTGGACTGCGGCCTGGACTAACATAGGTACGTCGTTGTCTGAGACGTGGACTGGTATTCAGAATGCCGCCACTACAGCGTGGACTGGCGTAACTACGTTCCTAGGTACGGTGTGGGATGGCGTTACGTCTACCTGGTCTAGTGTGTGGTCTAGCGTGTCTGGCACTTTGTCTGGCATCTGGTCTGGAATTAGCTCTAATGCTTCTTCTATCTTCAGTAGTATCGGTTCTACTATCTCCAGTGTTTGGTCTAGTGTTTCTAGTACTACTTCGTCTATTTGGTCTAGCATTAGCTCTACTGTGTCTAGCACGGTTAGCTCGATGTTCAGTACTATTTCTTCGACGTTTAGTAGCATTGTCTCCACTGTTTCGTCGGCAATGTCCTCGTTCCTGTCTTCAGTAACAAGTGGCGTTTCTAGCGCAATGAGCGTTATCAGCTCTATCCCTGGTAAGGCTCAGGCTGCGTTGGGTAATGTCGGCAGTATCCTAGTCTCCTCCGGTAAGGCTCTTATCCAGGGCTTTATTAACGGTATCGAGAGCATGATTGACGGTGTTCGTACCGCTGTCTCTAAGGTTGTTGCCGCTGCTGGTAGGTTTTTCCCTCACTCTCCTGCGAAGGAAGGCCCATTTTCTGGTAAGGGCTACACTACTTGGTCTGGTAAGGCTCTTGCTGGCGACTTCGCTAAGGGTATTCTTTCTAAGAAGGGTGATGTTGTTGCAGCAACTAGCTCTTTGATGAAGGATGCTCAGAAGCAGTTGAATAAGCCTGTTGAGGCTATGGATAAGCACCAGCGTAAGAAGATTCTGGACCCTGTTCTAGAGTCTAACGCTGAGGCTATTGCTAAGCGTCGTGAGGCCGACCGTAAGGCCGAGGAGCGTCACCAGGAGCAGCTTAAGCGTATTGCTGAGTCTAAGTCTAAGGACAAGGCAAAGCGCATCGCTGAGGCTGATAAGAAGCTTGCTGAGGACCTTGAGAAGAACCGTAAGGATCTTGAGGAGTCCTTAGAGGCCCCTGACTACTCTGACATTGATTTGTCGTTCAACGAGTATTGGGTTGAGGGCACTAAGGAGATGCTGAAGGAGGCCCTTGGGCAGGCCGTTTCTCGTGCAAAGATTGCCGAGAAGATGCGCGGTGCTGCTCTTGAGGGTGTGAAGGCTGGCCGTAAGGTTCTGGGTAATCACCCGATGTTTGCCCGGATTGAGGCTAATGTCGATTCGAAGCACTTTAAGCACACTGTGAAGCGTGTGTTTGAAGAGTCTGGCCTGAACGAGGTTCCGGTGAATCTGGTTATCAGTAACATCGACCAGCTTCGTGATGACCTGGGCATGGGGGATGGTGTTGTGTCCCGTGCGATTGACCAGGCTATGGCGTTTAACGCTAACAACACTGACTCTAAGCAGTATCGGGATAGTCAGGAGTCTAAGACCGAGGTGCATTATCACGTTGAGGATATGCAGGAGGCTATTCGCCTGGAGCAGCTGCGAGAGCGCAAGAAGATGATGAAGGTTCGATAGTAAGGAGTTCTGGTGGATACGGTTATGGAAGTTCACGGGGTTAACGGTGATTACGTCACCATCTCCGGCCCTAACGTTGGTAGTGACGGGATTTGGTTGGATTCAGGTTTGGAAGGGTTTTTAGACCCTACCTCTGAGGCTATTACTAAGTCCCCTGGCGGTAGGCCGGGCACCCGGTTCGTCTCTAGCCGTATCACAGAGCGTACGATTGTATTCCGGGTGACTATTGCAAACGATAATCACCAGTGGGAGTCTAGGGACACTCGCTGGCGTAAGCTGTGGTCTTACTCGGAGTACTCTCGTATTCGTGTATATTCCAAGGGCTCTTACAGGGAGCTTCATTGTCGCCTAGATTCTATCGAGGTGGACACCACCTACGACCCTCATTTTAATGACGCTACTACGGCTGTTATGACCGTGGTTGCTGATGACCCGTTCTGGTACGGTGAGGAGCTTGTTACCGAGCTTAGCAGGGGTTCTAACACTATCCGTAACGCTAATCCTACTAGCAACCTAGTGTTCCCTAAGCTGGTTCTCGAGGCCCCTGGCACGTGGACCGTTCGTATCGGCAATGGGCGCAGTATTACGTTCCCAACGCTGGGTTCTGGTGAGGATACCGTGGTTAATTACGACCCTGGCTCCCGCCAGTTGGTTTCTGCTAATAAGTCCGGTGTATGGGCTCGCATGAACGGTGTTCGGTTAGATGATTCTATCCCACCGTACACTGACACTCTCAAGGTTCAGGTTTCTGGCCCTAGCGGTAGAAGCGCTCAGCTTCGTTTGGCTCGTCCGTTTAACCGTCCGTGGGGTGATATTTAATGAGTAAACTAGACGATGTTTACACCAAGGTTCAGGATTCTATTAGAGAACTCGAGGAGAGTAATCTTAGGGAGGAGGCGTTGATTCGCCTCTGGGATGGTGACTGGAAACTGTTATCAGTTATCCAGGGTGATTACGAGCATAGTTTCTCGTTCGAGAAGAACGATGCGGGTAATGCTACTGTTCAGCTCCCTGTGGACCACCAGGTAGCACAGTTGGTTATGGACCCTGATAAGTGGCCTACCAAGAGCCTGTATCTCACGTTCGACCTTAATGGTATTCGATGGTCCGGCAGGGTTGAGAATACTCGTGTGGATATTTCCTATCAGGGCGATAGGATTGTTGAGATTAACGCTGTGCATGATTACCAGAAGTTGAAAGAGCTTCTGGTATGGCCTAACCCATTCCTACCGGCAGAGGTTCAGTTCCCTAAGGCATGGTTCTTGTTTGGTCCTGCACGTTGGGCTGTGTTTGTGACACTGTTCGTGAACATGCACCGCAAGGGAACTAGCGCCTGGATGCTCCCAGACGACCCTGGCGATGTTCGCCAGTGGGTAGACCTTGATATGTCTAACTGGTCGATGGTGGTTAAGCCAGTCAGGTTCGGGGATGATACTTCTCCTACCTCTGTGGTGTCCTCCAGGTTTAAGAATGCTCACGAGACTATCCACGATATTTGCGAGGACGCTAACCTAGTTGTGACCTGTCGTAGGTACCTGGAAGGGGACCCGGCCCCTATTCCTGGAAAGAATCTTCGGCATGGTTGTCTAGTGTTCGAGGTTGAGGATAAGGGTGGATACACTAAGCCTACTGCTTTTGGTGGCTCTCGTTGGCTCGGTCTTAAGCGAGGTATTAAGCGCATTACCCAGGACGGTATGAGCGAGGGTATCGACTATGTTTCCAGAGCACAACAGCCTAGCGACTATTACAAGGGAGATTTCTGGGGTACTAACCCTGAGGCTCCTTGGGTAGTACTAGAGGATGGTGACTACACCGGAGTTAATTCTAGTGAGTTTGAATATACTCCTCCTGGGCCTGCACAGTTTGTGACTGGTGGACAGTCTGCCCTTGGCGTGAATGAGGCTATTAAGGCCTCTATCATCGGATTTGGTGGATTGCTGGGCTCTATTTTTAACCAGTCTCAGCTTGGCAGTGTTGCTGATGCTTTGCTGGAGCCGTTGTATTCGGATGTGTTCTTCGCGTTTAAGGCTGAGAAGGACCGTAAGAGGATTGCTGAGCAGGGCTGGGATTACCCTTACGAGTATTGGGCTGATGGTTCAGACCGTGCTTATTCTCTTGCTGGTCTTGTGACCATGCGTAGGGCTCGCCTGAATACTATTGAGAAGTTCTCTGTCAAGGTTGAGATGGAGAATGGTGCCCCGTACTGGGTTGGCCCACCGGGACACGGGGATTTCTTCATAGGCGACCGTGTAGCTGTTCATTGTCCTGGCATGAGCGAGGACAAGCTCATGGTTGAGAATGTTGAGAAGCTGGAATACACCCGTTCGGATAATAAGAAAGAGTGGGATATTGAGATTGGTAAGTCTAAGTTTACTACTGGCCTAGAGTATTTGTCTCAGAGGTTCCAGAATACAACCGAAGGGTTGAAAGAGATTGGAGTTTGGTAATGGAGCAGAAGGAAAGGTTTCTGTGGGCGTTTCAGGGCCTAGAGGTTAACGGACAGCCTGTGGCTTTCCCTCGCCCTGTGCTGGAGCAGTGGTCTGAGCATCTGAGCAAGTGTGGCTTTGTTCACATCGATGAGGTTGCTAACTGTCCTGGTGGTGAGAATCCGTTGAAGTATCTTCCTTCTCAGGAGATTCATTACCAGCCTCCGGTTCTTGGGCAGGCTAACTCGTTTAATATGGCAGGCGAGTGGGTTCCTATCGACCAGCCTATTCGTTCTCGTGAGGATTCTGGTTTGTCTGGCGATGAGAAGCAGGCTCTTATTGCCCAGTTTAGGGAGGAGGGTTTAATTGACTAGCCCGTTTATTTCTCGCCCAGAGGCGACAAACGATAGGTACAACGATGTCCACTCTAAGGGCAGTACCTACGGCCAGGATTTGAAGAGCGAGGGCCAGGTTAGGGCTCTGCTCACTCCTCATGTTGAGTCTCCGTTCCAGCGTGCGTTCAGGCGGTTTGGTGAGTTTACCTCGAGTATGATTAGCGGTATCGCTGATGCTATTCGTGGCAATGGTGGCGCTAAGTTTGGTGCTATCTCTGGTGCTGTAGATGAGCGTCTAGGCCCTATTAATGACTCGATTCTAGAGTCTGGTAAGCACCATAAGGAGCTTGCGGATAAGGTCGAGGTTATTATTACGGACCAGCGGGGTATTATTAAGAAGTCTGATGAGCTCCAGGCTAAGATTGAGGACGCTGATAAGAAGACTGATTCTGCGATAGATAAGGCTGATAAGCTTATTCAGTCTCAGGATAAGTTTAGTGCGGAGATTCAGCCGCAGATTAACAAGGCCCTTAGCGATTCTGATAAGGCCATAAAAGAGGCTTTGGAGCTTAACAAGGCTAAGGATAAGCTTCAGGACCAGTTCGATATAGAGCAGGTCCGTATTAACAAGCTTACCCAGGACCAGCTGTGGGCTCACCAGGATATGATTGAGCTAGTAGATATTCGTTCTCCCAAGGTGTTTGGTTGGGATTTGAAGGATACTCAGCCAAAGCAGTCTTGTCCTTATGTTAGCGGCAGTAACAGCGCAGAGCATGTTGCTACCTCGTTCTTCGAGGTTTGGAAGTTCGATTACGTCATCTTCATCGCCGCCCGAGGTTCTTGGGAGGGCGTGCTCGAGATTGGTGTTAACTGGAGCAACGGCGCTTATGATAACTGGTTGAATCAGGTACCGGAGAACGGCTACAGGGTTTATCGTTTCGAGGGCGGTGCTCCTCTGCTGAAGATGCGTCACCTGACTATTCGTGTGGTAGTTAATTCTCTTGCTCGTACCCTGATTACTGCTCTAGAAAATACAGAACCAGGTGCCGGTGGCAATGTCCATAAGGATACTAGTAGAAAGTATCGTTGGTACAATGCTAAGGACCCGGATAAGTTGGGCAGAGACCTTGACCAGAGGTGGTTACGGTTTAAGAACGTTGTGACTTGTAATAAGTCTGTGTACGTTCGTGACGAGAATGATAACCCGGTCAAGATTCCTGCGGGGGAGAAGATTTATTCTCAGAAGCTTTTCCCAGAGGACCAGCTGTATCCTGGAGATGGGTACGTGTTCAAGGAAATGACCGAGCAGATTGGTGATTGGCGTATCACTGGCGGTAGGCCACCTGCTGGTAGTAGCTACAACAACTATATCCCTTAGTTGTTCAGTCTCTCTTTAAGGTCCTGGGGGATAATAAACTCTGATTCTATTATCCCTGGGTTGTGTCGGGAGCCTCGGTTCAACTGCCGAGCCCTGACACGTATCCCTGCTTTGACCATGAGTAGTCTTCGTCCCTCGGTGTCTAATGTATCCCACTTTTCTTTGTATGTTTGTCCTGTGGATACCCAGTGTTCGGTTGTTTCCGATGGGGTTTCTTCCAGGGTTTTTATTCGTTCAGAGATTGTGGATAGTTGCTCGAACAATAGTTTTCGAGCTTTCTCATTAGGTGCCTGTGGAATATAGGCTACTAGCTCCTCGTAAGCGTCGTTGGCTTCTTTTAGCTCCTGCGAGGAGTCACGCCCAGGGGTGTAAACTTTTTCTTGTATCTCGTGCTCTCCTAGTTCTTGTTGGAACAGGTCGTAGACTAGGTTTTGGACATTAGGCCCGTTAAGGAAAAACTGGTTGCACCCGTTCTTGCACAGGTAAGCGTGGTGCTCTTTACCGTTAGAGTATTTTTGCCTCTTCACGTGTAGGTTAGCTCCGCACTCCCAGCACTCGAGTACCCCGAGCAGGGGACTAGTCTTGTTTCCTGAGACTTTGTAGTGGCGCTGGTTGATTATCTCTTGTGCCTTGTAGAAGGTATCAGCGTCCACGGTGGGCTCAGCCATGAGCACGGGTTTGCCCTCGGGGTCTAGCACTGGTTTGTCCTTGTGCATTGTCCACCCTAGGTAAGCTCGGTTCTGGGCGATTTGTTTAATAATCTGCCCTCTCCATTTACCTTTCCCTTTGCCGAAGCGTTTTTGCATAACCGTGGGGATTCCTTCTTCGTTGAAGGATTTAGCTATGGACCAGAATGATTTTCCTTCTAGGATTTCTCGGAAGATTCTTTGAACATAGACTTGTTCTTCGGGGTCTGGTACTAGCCGCCATTCTGAGCCTTGTTTCTCCGGCTTGTACCCGTAGGCTGGTCTGCCTCCTCCGTAGCGTCCTGTCTGCCGCATTTTCTCTTTGGAAGCTGATACTCGTTCTTTAATAGCCTCGAGTTCGCCTTCTGCAACACCAGCGATGACACTAGCCACCATTCGTCCTACCCAGGTGCTTAGGTCGATGTTGTCTGAGATACAGACAAGGGTTTTGTCGTTTTCTATTGTCCAGGCAAAGAGCTTGTGTAGGTTGATGCTGTTGCGGGCTAGTCTGTCTAGTTTCCAGGCTACGATAATATCCCAGTCGTAGCAGCCGGGCTCTTTGAGATACGGTCCTAGTCCCGGTGTGTCGAACGGGGAGAGGGAGCCTGATACGTCTAGGTCCTCTGCCCATGCTACGATTTCGTGCCCGTTGTCCCTAGCCCAGTTTTCGATGAGTTCTCTTTGTCGTTCGATACTGGTGGATTCTTGCTTGTCACGGCTGATTCTGGTTCGTGCTAAAACTCGCATACTTATAAACTACCATAAGTAATAATCGAGTGGGACAAGATGAGTGAGTATCAATTGTAATTTTCTTATATCTCAAGGTAAATAAAAAGAGCCCCACCCTTACGGGTGAGACTCTACTAAGCTGTGGTAAAAACGAAAGTACCTACCCCCTAGCAGCAAGGAGACTACAGTGACTTCTCGTGAGATTACCGCCCAGCTTATCAAGGTATCCCGCACCAAGAATACGGACGCTGGCAACCCTGGATACCGCCTTAAGACTGACAAAGGCGAGTTCCGTGTAGACGGGGACTCCCAGTGCTCGTACTCTGTTAATCCAGAGCATGAAGGTCAGGCTGTAAACCTGACCCTCTCTGGCAAGCGAGTTACTGCGTACCATCTGGCTCATTAAGCATCCATTTAATCCCCCTTCAAGGTGTCCAGGTAATCCTGGTAATCATCGTCCTCAGGCTTCACGTATCCAGAGCCCCAGGAGGGGCCGTACACATCCGCATCAGTGCCAACGTGGACACCCTTGAACCACATAGCCATATGGTCTGCGATAACCTGTGCTGCCTCTTCTGCCTTATCAGAGGGGACTACAGCTACTACTTCATCATGGATAGGGAGTCGAAGATACTTCGTCAACCCAGCCTTATCTAGCGATAGGAGAGCGTTACAGGTAACGTCCCGAGACGTAGACTGAATCATGTAGTTCAATGCGGCGTAAGGCCGCTCAGGGTCTACCCACAACCTACGACCCGTAGGAGTGTAGATAAACCCGTCACGCTTAGCCTTGTACTGAAGCTGGTCTGATAAAGCTTTAACTCCAGGGAACGTAGTCTCGAAGCCCTTGATTACCTCACGAGCCTTCGGGATAGTGATACCACAGGTTTCTGCGATATTACCAGCCCCTGAGCCGTAGACGTAGGCGAAGTTCACGGTCTTACCGACCTTGCGCTCAACGCCAGAAGCATCCGCTGTCATCTGGTGAAGGTCCGCGTCGTTAGCAAAAGCGTCCTTCATGTTCTTATCGCCAGACAACGCTGCAAGAACACGAAGTTCCTGTGCCTGATAGTCACACGAGATAACCGTGTAATCCTCCTCTGCGATAAAGCAGCGGCGAATACGCCAATCAGACGAAGGCAAAGTCTGTGCAGGGATACCAGTAACACTCATACGAGCAGTGCGAGCAAGCAAAGGGTTGATACTAGCGTGACAACGGTTGTCACTATCCGCTTGGTCTAGGAACTTATCAACCCACGAGGTACGCCACTTCTTAGCCTTCTTAGCCTCGGTAACAGCGTGAGCAAGGAGGTTTCCTTGAGAAGCAAGCTTTTCTAGCAAGGTCTTATCGACCTTGTAGTACTTAACCTTCTCAAAGTCCTTGAAGTCCTTACCCTTCTCCTCTGCCAACTTCTCACCCTTGGGAGTAAGCTGTGTCAGCTTCACACCAGTGTCAAGAAGGGCCTGAGCAACATCTGCGTTAGCGTTAACCGATTCTACACCGTAGTCAACCAACGCCACTGCTTCCCAGAGCTCCTGCTCCTTCTTAAACTCCTCAGAGAGAGCCTTAGCATAATCGACATCGAGAAGGAAGCCGTTGTACTCCATCTCGCAACAGATACGAGCAATCTCGTGCTCGTACCGGATAAGGTGCTTAGAGCGTTCAGGAACCATTGGTTCCAGGATATTCTTTAGCCCGTAGGTGAGAACAACATCCATACCAGCGTAGGTGAGGTAGGTATCGTTCCACACGTCGATGGTGGCAAAGAGTTCAGCCTTCTTACAGCCAATCTCCTTAGCCATCTCGGTCATAGAGCCCTTAATATCCTCAGCGGTCCTCTCATCGATGAACTCGTGAGTGAGTTCCTGGAGAGAGTGGCCGAATCCACCCTCCTTTTTAGAACGAGAGTCTACCAGATGGGCTAGGATTTTCGTATCTGTGACTTTATCCCAGTCCACCTCGTAGTTAAAGCAACGGCGAAGCACAAGAATATCGTAGGCTGCATTCTGGAAATACAGCTCTCGGTTAGCTAATACCCAGGAGACAACCCCAGCAGGGTCCTTGATAAAGCCAGCTTCGAGAGGGATAACCCAGGCCTCGGTACCATGCCCTACCTGAAGGGTGCGGCACCTGAACTCATCGGAGAAAATATCCAACCCGGTTGTCTCGGTATCAACCGCTAACGGTTGGCCCTCCAGAGACTCTAACCATTTTATAAACACACTACAATCTTCCAGAGTCTCGGGAACCCTGATGGTTGCAGTGTGTTCAGCGAATGCAACCTCGTATTCTTTCATTACTATCTTCCTTTGCTAAAAATTTCACTCCCGTTCTACGCACGTATCAAACGGGTGGTTTACAGTCGAACCGGAACTAGTGCGAATAGGCCGGTACTCGGTCTCCCAACGTCTACATTGGTCACCGTCACGACAACCAACGAGTGTCCACACAACAGCCAGTACGAGAGCTACAGCGTACAACTTACGCATTCCTCGACCCCGGTGCCGCTAAGTGCTTGCTGTCGAATACGGGCGTAGTACAAGGTCTTAATACCCTTACGCCAAGCGTAAATCTGAGCCTTGTTAACGTCACGAGTAGTAGCCGTATCCTTAAAGAACAAGGTACAGCTAAGGCCCTGGTCCGTATGCTTAGTAGCAACAGCATAGGTGTCGATTAGAGCCTCGTACCCGGTCTCGTAAGCGTCCTTGAAGTAAGGCAGAGTCTCATCGTTCAGCCCTGGGGCAGGGTAGTAGACTCGGCCCATCTTTCCTTCCTTACGAATCTCAACCGCAGCGGTAACCGGGTGGATACTAGGAGTAGCACCATTGACATACGAGATATTGCCCGTAGGAGGTACTGCTAGGAGGTAAGAGTGGTACAGTCCGTTGTTCTGAATATCACGGTTAAGCCTAGCCCAATCGTCACGGTCTGGAATATGAGCACCCTTGAATAAGGAGGCAACCTTCTCAGACTTAGGGAGATGAGGTACAGACTCGTATTCTGCCAGAGCAGAGCCGTCCGCGTATCCGGACTCCTCAAAGCCCTCGAAAGAGCCAGAGTACCTAGCGTACTCCATGCTCATCTGGAGAGCGTAGTGCCGGACTAGAGCGAAGTACACGTCCACAAACTCCAGAGCCTCCTCAGAGCCATACTCGATACCCTGGCTTGCAAGGTACCCGTGCAGGTTCATCTGGCCTAGGCCTACGCTTCGCATAGTGTCGTTAGCCTTAGCGATGCTCGGCACAGCCTGAATATAAGTATTCTGAACCACGCCAGTAAGCATACTGATAGCCATAGAAACCGCAGAGCCAATCTTCTCCGGCTCCTTCATAACGTTAGCGATGTTTAACGAGCCTAGGTTGCAGGAAATATCCTTACCCACATGCTCATAGGAGCCATCCTCGTTAAACAACGAAGGAGTGTTCACCTGAAGAATCTCAGAACAGAGGTTAGACATGTTAACCCGACCATTAATCGGGTTAGCGTCATTAACCGTATCCTCGAACATGATGTAAGGGTAACCAGACTCGAACTGTAGCTCTGCCACGGTCTGGAAGAACTTACGAGCGTTAATCTTCTTCTTACGAATGTTAGGGTTGTTAACCCAGGCATCGTAATTCTCGGTAACACTCAGGTCAGAGAAAGGCTTACCCTCCTCCTTCTCTACATCGTAGGGGGAGAACAGGTACATATCCCGATTCTCTCGAGCGAGCTCGAAAGTAATATCAGGAACAACAACACCTAGCGAAAGCGTCTTAATACGAATCTTCTCGTCCGCGTTCTCGCGCTTGGTGTCTAGGAACTCCATAATATCAGGGTGGTGAGCGTTAAGGTACACAGCACCAGCGCCTTGACGGGCTCCCAGCTGGTTAGCGTAGGAGAAGGAGTCCTCTAGAATCTTCATAACCGGGACAACGCCACTAGCAGCTCCCTGAACGTTCTTGATAGGTGCGTTAGATTCACGAAGGTTAGAGAGCAGGAGTGCTACACCGCCACCGCGCTTAGACAATTGCAGCGAGGAGTTAATGGCACGCCCGATGGACTCCATATTGTCCTCGATACGGAGCAGGAAGCAGGATACGAGCTCTCCAGCGTCACCACGGCCTGCGTTAAGGAAGGTTGGGGTTGCTGGTTGGAACTTACCAGTCATCATTAGGTCGATGAAGTTCTTAGCCTCCATCTTATTAGCCGCTAGGTGGATAGCAACCATTGTTACACGGTCCTCAAACCGCTCAAGGTAGACAGGGTTGTCTGGAGTAGAATCGTAGGTCTTCAGAGCATACGAGGTGTAGAACTTGTAGGCTCCTACAAAAGACTCGAATCGGTACTTGAACGAGTACGCGAATTGGAATAGGTCTTTAGTGTCCTCGTAGGGGAATCGGTAAGCGTCCTCGGCATCCCAGTAGCCTTCTTCTACCATAAAGCCAATCTTCTCTTCCAACGTGTGGAAGAATCGGGTGTGTTCGTTAACACCGCCTGGGCCAACAAAGTACTCTCGAACAGCTTCCTTGTCCTTGTGGACTTGCATTCGACCGTTCTCGTCGAATAGGTTTAGCTGTGCGTTAAGGTCAAGATATTTCTTCAATTAAAGTCCTTTCGATAAAAGGTAGACAGCGATAAGTTCTAATACAAAACCTATTGCGATTATGATTTCAACTATTCCCACTACCTACCTCCTTGCAGAAACTTAGTGATTGCCTCTTCATCCTCTACAGAGGGAACAAGGTCTACCTTTGCAATAAGGGGAACGCCCCAGCGCTCTGCTATTCGCACAGCACCGAGGCAAAAATCGGAGCCGAAGTTAGTATTGCCAACCCCGATAACACCAGTCAGGCAATCCCCGGTTTCACCCAGGAACTTCTTCACAGCGACTGGTACATAGTTTCCGGTGCGAGGAGCACCGTAAGAGGGAACCACAAGTACGTAGTCCCCTCCTTGGTATTGCTCTAGCGGAATACCGTTAAAGCGCTCTGCTACACGTTTTGTTATTCCCGTTGAGCTCCAGTAGACCACCTGGGGTCTAGTCGAAGTCATCGAAGATAGCGCCGCCTAGCTTCTTGAGCTCCTTCAAAAGCATCTGGGATACCTGGCGAATCTCAGCGTCCGCTGCCGGGTCCAGGCGCTTCTTCAACATGTCACGCCATGCTCGAGCATTGCCGGTAACCACGATACGAGTCTCAACATTGTTGGGGAGTACAGCTCGTGCAGCCTCACGGGCCTGCTTACGCTTGTATCCAGCCTCGGTTAGGTTATCTACAAGCTTGCGGTAGCGCTTGAAAGCCTTATCAGCGTTCTTAACCACGGTATCGTAGGCCTCGGTACCAGCACCGCCCTGCTCCAGGATAGCCGGAGGCATGACGATGTTAGCGTTCTCCTCGTTCACAAAGCGCTGAGACAGCTGCGAGTAGGAGAGGTGACGGTGGCGAATCAGCTCGTGTGTGAATGCACGAGTAACGCCGGTGATGTAGAACGTGAACTGAGTATGCTCCAGCACTGACTCGTGGCCCATCTCAATGATGTGGTGGATATAGTCATCCACCTTCTCGGTAGCCGGGTTAGGACGGTGGAAGGATTGGTAGCAAGAGCGTCCCGCGAACTCTACCAGGTCCTCTACTGGTTCAGTGTGGAGCGGGGTTTCCAATCCCAACTTCTTCATAGTATCCCAATCTACATCCGATACACCGAGAGTGTAAACCTCTGGTTGAACAACATTAGCCATTCTTTAGTGCCTCCATATTAGCTTCGTAACATACTCGCTGCCATCCAGCCCCGAAGACTGCCTCTTTCTTAGCAGTCTCGGCTGAGCGCAAAACCGACTCAGGGGTAGCAGAGAGCATGATGTAAAAGTACGCCTTCTCTTTATCCCAGAGCAGTCCTTGCTTTACCAGACTGATTTTGTCCATGTACCTACCCGGAGTGTATTTCCAGATAAGCCCCTCCGGGGGAGGAGGGAGTTTGTAGTCTCCCATTACTTAGCCTCCACTAGACGGTGTAGGAGTTCTACATCCTTATCCATGTGAATATCGACACTGCCGTTAGGACTGATTGCTGTCCAGACGTAGCTGACACCGCCACGGCGGCGAACAATTACATCCTCACCATCAACCTTTGCGGTAAAGAGCTCACCAACTTCAGCGCCCTTATAGTCCTCTGGAACAGCGGTGTCTACCATGATAGCCTTACGGCCAGTGAACTTGTGCTTAGCCCTGCGGTTAATATAACGAGCATCATTACGCGAAGGGCGACCATCCTCGTCTACAGAGATACCGAAGAAGTCCATGCTGTCATCCTCGCTGTATAGGATGTACTTTTTTCCGTAAACGTCTTCAACCTCTGCGCCAAGGTGAGTATCGTCCTCCCACTCGTAGGGAACTACATTCTCGTCCTTAGTGGCCTCAAAGACCTTATTCTTCACGTCCTCTGGAAGGTCCAGAGTCTCTACCAACTTCTTGAAATCATCTACGTTCATAGACATGTTTACCAGCTCCAATCTTCGTCTGCGGTTTCTTCAACTTCACCCATGACATACGACGCTCCAGAACCGGAGAAGAAGTCGTGTGCCTCCCCGGTGCCGGGGTCTAGGGCGGATTTAATATAAGCGGGAATCTGCGTATCCTGAGCAGAGAATACGGGCTCCATTCCCAGGTTTGCTAACGCACGGTTAGCGTTGTAACGGAGGTAGGATTTAACATCCTCGGTCCAACCAACACCGTCGTACAACTGTTCTGCTCGTTGCACCTCTACGGAGTAGAGCTTAGCGGTGAGGTCTAGGACATACTTCTTATCCTCCTCGGTTGGGTTCAACTTCTGGAACCAGTACCCGGCGTAGTAACCGTGTACTCCCTCGTCTCGCATGATGAGGCGAATAATATCCGCTGTATTGGTGAGACGGCCTTCGGCAGCAAACCGAAGAGGGGCATAGAATCCAGAGTAGAAAAGGAAGGACTCGAGTAGAACACCTGTTGCCAGGGATTTAATTCCAGGATGGATGTATCCGCATTCAATAGTGAGAGCTTGCTCCTGAAGAAGCTCATCCTCCTCTACCCAACGGAACAACTGTTCAATACGCTCTGAAGAGCAGAGCGTAGAGAAGATAGTAGAGTAGGACTTAGCGTGAACGTGCTCCATAAACTGAATATTCGCAAACACTGCCTCGGCATGAGGAGTGGTTGTACTCAGGCTCATGGTTTCAGCGCCCAGCTTTCCCTGCACGGTATCGAGCAGGGTTAGGGTAGCGAATACCTTTTCGATAACCTCTTGTTCCTGCCTAGTCATCTTATTCCAGCCTGGAACATCGTTTGACACTGGCACCTTCTCTGGGAGCCAGAAGTTAGTTGTCAGCCGGTCCCACACCTGTTTGTCGATGGGGTCCGGAACCTTGTTCCAGTTGATTGCTCGTGTCATAAGCTTCTCCTTTCTTCTCTACTTCCTTAATATTCTCTGTCTCTATCCAGTCCAGAGGGACTGCTAGGTCGAATAAGCCCATTGCTATCGAGCTACGATGCTTTCAATATCCGGTGCCCACCAGCCTTCGGGCTTAAGAATCTTTCCGGTTTCTTCGTCTCGAACAACTGGGCCTAGGTCGCCGTTGACCTTGCGCCAGTTAGCCTTAGAGACAGCGTTCCATGCCGCGTGAGCCTTCTGCTTACCCACGAGTCGAACAGCGCCAGACAAAGCAACATACGCAGTGTCAATCAGAGCGTCTAGCATTTCCGGAACATCCTGCTCCTCCATTGCCTCCTGGAGCTCGTCTACCTCGTCCTGAACTCGCTGAGCGTAATCTCCGAACTCGTTAGCTACCGTGTAGTCGGTAGTCAGAGGCACGGTCTGGCCTCCTTCTTCCATGAACCGAGCTACCTGCTCGGTAGGGTGCTGATACTCGAAGAGGTTAAGGTCCTCCTCTTCGTAAATCCGCTTCCATTCGTCACGGTTGAATACAGCACGGTAGGAGTTACGGTCCTTGTTGAGTACAAGCAGTCGGTTACCAGCGTCTACAGTGGTGCCACCGCACTCGTCGAACTTCAGGTGCTTGTCGTTGGAGTCAACAACTTCTACGAAAAATGCCATGTTAAAAAGTCTCCTTTGAAAGTTGGTGGCCCCTGGAAGTTTACCAGGGGCAAGTGTCGAGTGTCAACCGGGATTAGAAGAAGATTGGCTTCTCGTTAGAGCCACGAGGAGGGAAGTAGCCCTTCCACGGCTTGTTGGTGCGCTTAGAGATGCCGGTCTTGAACTCCCAGCCTTCCGGGCACTCTGGCGCATTAGCCGGAGGCTGCTTAGAAGCTACCGGCTGAGAATTAGCAGTCTTTGGGCCTGCCTGAGAGGCACCGCCAAAGTACTCACCAACCTTCTTAGCCTGGTCCAGGAGCTCTCGAATATCCTCGTTCTTCAGGACATTCAGGGCCTCCTCCGGGGTGTCAGAGTGGATAACAACCCACGGTGCGTTGTAGCCAGAGCCGCCCTTCAGGGTGGTTACAATCTTTGCCTGGGAATCTGGGTTGGTGGTCACAGTCTTGGTCTCCTTAGAGTCGGTCGGGTTTACAGTGTCTTCGGGGTCGAATGGGGAATCAGTCATTAGGAGTTCTCCTTCAGGGTTAGGGTTCGATTAGCAATAGAGCCTAATAGGCTCAGGACAACAAAAGTTACGATGAACGTCGGCCAGAACGGGAGCTCAGGGCCTCCGAAAGCCATAACCAAGGGGATAACTCCCCAATCAACTACCGCAGCTGTGATTAGCGCACTAGCCGCGAGAGCTGCAATAACCAGCAGAACTACTGCTAGAACAACCATCTATTTCTTCTCCTTCTTTTCTTCTCCTGGGAATCCCTTTCCTAGAATGTAGTCAGGGTGTTTCTCCAGGTCAGGGGTCTTAGTGCCGTACTTGAACTTGATACAAGAACGGTCGTTGTTACGGTCGCTACCGAACAGCATTAGGGTCTCCTTCTTTCTTCTCCGCGTTATCCAGAGAAGCGATACGATTCATAATCTCTGTCATCTTCTCTAAACAACGATGTTTCTTGTTTCGCTCAGAACCCTGGGTAAGGTGCTCTTCTCGAATGAACAAGGTCACAAAATCCTTGTACCGGCCTTCGTTCTCCTTCTGGAGCTGGTCTAGGGCACGGTCAAAGTCTGCCTTCTCATCGCTGCGAACCTTCTGCCCTCGAACAATAAGACCAGCGATACGTCGAACATCCGAAGGGATGTAGAAGATATTCCCGATAAAGTGCTCGTAGTCCACTTTCTCCTGAGAGACGATTGCGTTCGCCTTCATCTTCAATGCAGCAACCTGGTCATCGTACTCACGCTCTGACAAGTACCGTTGCGCCGAGGGGCTGGTGAGAATAAACAGCCAGAGCTCCTGCTCAATATCTTCCTTGGGCATGAACCTGTTCCAGCGATATTCCGCTTGTTGAGCTGCCTTTTTAACAGCTGGCTCGAAAGCCTTAGCCTTCTCGTCCTTCACTACTCTGTTACTCCTTTAACTTTATTGAACTTCCCTCCTGAGATGGGTAGTAGAATAGGTGTCACGCGGGAACTGTCGATTGTCAACCACAGAGCTGACTGTTGCCAGTTTCCTGTAGCACCTTTAAGGTAGGTCACCTTCTTAGGGTCCATTATATGTCCTGCCTCTACACCTGTCAATGTTCGAGTGTTACCCTCTAGGCCCGTGGTGTGGTGGACAATACCTGCGCGGTGAGTGTGCCCCATGACCACAGACTTACCAATACGCTTACCACCGTTAAGAGCAGTGGAACCAGCATTCTGATTAAGTCGAATGCCACCAAGGTGACCGTGGGTTGTAATCCAACCCGGAGCAATGGTGTGAAAGTCGGGTAGTCGTTCAATCCCGAGCTCGTCAAAGCCAAGCAGCTTATCAAAATCGAAAGTGCCTTTACCAGACAAGGCTGGGGCGTACTTGTCAAGATAAGCTCGAGGTCGAAGGTCATGGTTGCCTTCGTGCACCTTGATAGGCCCGTCGTAGACTTCTCTCAGAGGCTCTAGGAGCTTCTTCTTAGCTTCGTCTGAGTCAGCGAACACGCTGCCTTCAAACTCTGCCTTAGTGCCCTTGGTCCACCTAGAAGGCTGCGGATAGTCCATAAGGTCTCCGATATGGATAATCTCATCCGGAGGATTATTCTTTACCAGCTCTAGGATACTCTTCCAGATACGCATATCAGTATCAGGAAAATGAGTGTCTGGGATTACTAGAATGTTCTTACTCATCTGCCTCCTTAAACGCAGGCTCGAGATTACTCGTCGCTAGGTCCTCGATAAGCTCTTCAGTAGTAAGCCTATCGTCGTACCAAGTAACCCAAGTACCTGTCTTGGTTTCTAGAGTTGCAAACGGTGCCGGGTACTCATTATGGGCGTAGACCTCTACAGTCTTCTCCGTAATAGGCACGTCGTAGCCTGCCACAATAAGCTCAGCCAAAGCCTGGCCCTTAGGAGTAAGACCATAAACATCCTCTGCACCTAGAGTCTGCTTATACCTCTCCAGGTACCAGATAGCCTTCTCAATATCCTCTAGCTCGTCATTCTTCTTACCAGCACGAGCCATGTACTTGAAAGCATTACCGAGGTGGTAATTAGTACGAAAGAATGCTTCGATTACCTCGATAGCCTCTAGGCCATTCTCTGTCTGGTAATGAGAAGGATGGTTCACGTTATCGTTCGAGCTCACGCTTAATCTCCTTACTAGAATACAAAGGCTCAGCCTTCCGCTTAGGGCCTTCCGAATACAACCCGTAGGAGTTGAGATTCTTAACAGCCTTGTTTGCTTCCTGCACAGTTACGTTAAAGAACTCGGGAATATCCCTAGCCCTAAGCAGAGTCGGTCGTGGTGCCATTCTTAGCTACCTCCGCAATCTTCTGGGGGTTGAAACCAGTCCAGGCCTCAGTCTCGGTCATAACAACCGGCAGTTGTCGGTAACCCTGTCGCTTCAAGGCCTCGGCCATCTTGTCATCGTCGGTAATATCCACGACGTTGAACTCGATACCCTTAGCCTTCATAAGGTCCTTGGTTCGCTTGCACTGAGTGCAGTTTTGGCGAGTGAATACGTTAATCATCTAATACTCCTTCCAGAGTCGTTGTAGAGCTTCTTCGCCCTGGGATTGGTAAACAGAGTTAACATCTTCTCCATCGGGCATGTGAATAATCCGGGCGTTATCTAAACCCTTGGCAATAGTTCGGCCTAGCTTTTCTCCCGGTGCGTCCCCGTCTGTGAAGACGAAGACGTTTTTGTAGCCTCTAAACATTTCGCACCAGTGGTCCTGCCAGCTTGTTGCTCCAGGGACACCCACCGTAGGAAGTCCTGCCACAGTTGCTGTAACTGCGTCGATTTCTCCTTCGGATACACCCACTGAAAATCCTGGTTCTGTGAGTGCGATGGTGTTAAAGAGTCGGGGCCGGTCTCCTGAGAGTGTTGCATACTTCGGCTTATTTCCTTCCAGGTCTCTGAATCGGATACTGACACACATCCACCCGTAACGCGGGTGTTTGCGCAGGTAGGGGATAGCTAATTTCCCTCGGTGCTTCTCGTGCTCGGGGAGTGGGTCTTCTACGTATCCGAAGCGGAATTGTTTTACCCGCTCAGGCTCCAAACTTCTTTGGGCGAGGTACTCCTCGGCGGGGCTTCCGGCTAGGCTGGCGTGGTACCTCGATACCGCGTTCTTCAGCGATTCCAGCTGCGACTCGTTGAGCTTCGACAAAATTACATCCCTCCTCCTGCTCGATTATTTTTAGGTAATCCCCCGAGTACCCGCACGAGTGGCAATTAAAAGCATCTAACTCGTAGCTGACACTAGCGCTCGGGGTGTTGTCATCGTGTACTGGGCATTCACATGATTCCCACGTGTTTCCGTAATCCTCCGGGGAATCCCAGTATGGAAAGTAGTGTTCGAGAACAGCTTTAATCATTATACACCCGTTGCCTAACGATTGTCAACCGCCTTAACAAACTCAATATCTTCTCGGTAGATGATGTATTCGGAACGGTCATCGAGTAGACGGTAAGCGTCCTCATCCGAGGTTAGGTACTCGAGTACAGCGTCTCGTACCATGTAATCGTCATAGTCTAGGCATACGATTCGTCCAGACTTCAGGTTTACCAGTACTCGGTGCTTATAATCCTTACGCATTCTTGTTCTTCTCCTTTTCGTCTTCTTCTTCCATGATTGCGATTGCACGGTCATCTTTAATCATGTCGTGCAAGAGCTCTGCCCATGCTTCATCCATTATTGATTCTCCTTCGCGTATTTTTCTGCGGCGTGGAGAGCTCGACGTATTGTTCGCGCTTGAGCGAGGGTGATTGACTCTCCTAGCTCGTAATAACACTGGATTCTAATGTCGCTACGCCCAGAGTGTGCCTCGACTGTGAATCCAAGTGTGGCATCCCATACAGGGTGCTCCTGCTCGAGCACTGTGACTACGTAGGACGGCCCTGGAAGTTCTGGCTCGATTAGACCTTCAGTAAGCAGGTCGATTGCGAGATTTTGCGAGGCCCATTCTGGATTCCTATCCATTATGCCCTCATGCCGCTTCTGCCATGTGCGGATAACTTCTGCTACTCGTTCTAGATTACCCATTGTATTCCTCTATAAACCTATTCATTTCCATTCGTAGATTATGCACGTCGGTACACATATTGCTCATCTTGCGTTGAAGTCGTAGTACCTCTTTTGCAAGGTCTAGGTAGTTGTACTTGGTTGTAACGCTAACTCCTCGCTCCATCTCCATGACCAGTTGGCTTAGGTGCTTGTGATTAATAGCCATTCTTACATCTCCAGGAGTACGTACTTAGTATCAGTCGGGGTAAGATACTTGGGATTAGTACAGAGAATGTCCTTAAATCCATCCTCATCCTTATACAAGACTGTGATGTTTCCATCAAAGGTATCTTTCTTAAGCATGACTACTTTTCCATACTCAGGATGCTCTGCCTCTGCGAGAAAGCACTTATCTTCATCCCATACAACATCTGCCATTGTAAGCGGTGGCTTAGGTGGTAGAGCTTCGTGGATTACGCCGTAACGGCTGTGCGCCCGGGTCCCTGCCCATTCAAGCGCCCAGTCATACAGCTCTTCAAGTGCCTTGTGTGCGTCGATAACCTCTTTGCGGTTTGGTTCACTCATTCGGTGCTCTCCTAATCGTCCGGGCGCGTGATTTCTAGCTCGATGGATTGGCAGTAGTAGCCAGTTCCGTCATCGCCCCGGATGAGCACATCTGCGATGTTCTTGTCCGCAGCGAGGATGTGGATAGTCCACGATTCATCGTCGTCCTCACCGGAGGTGGTGACGTGGGTGATAGCGTTGTCGGTGAGGTTCTTTTCCTTGAGCTCTGCATCGAACCATGCGCAGCATTCAGATACCTCGTGGAATGTGAGCACCGTTCCGTCGTGCAGCGTCATGGTGTTTTCGTCTGCGTCGATTTCTACGATGCGCTTGCCGATGAGTTCACCGGCTAGGTCTCGGCCAGTCATGTCACGGTAGTAGTAGTAGGGTCCACTCATTTAGTTCTCCTCTGCGTAATCAATTGCGGATTTCAAAACGCTTACAAGCTCTTTAGCTTCTTCTAGGTCTACAAGAACCATATCGGAGTCTTGCTCTAAGGCAATTCGCTTATTACCAAAGAGGACCTTCACATATATAGCCTCTTGACCAGGGGTTTCAATCTCCCATTCAGGAGACTGTTTATCGCTTTGCTGCATTTCCGCCTTCCTTTCTTATTATACACGAACAACACCGTTTGTCAACTCGTTACGAGCTTCTTTCTTAGGCGAGATTGCCTGTTACTAACAGATCTGTATGACCTCTCTAACTTCACGGCTTTTTGATACACGGTAAGTCCGTTATCAGCCATAACAAACTCGTCTTCCCAATCTTCCCAAGGTAGCCTTTGTCGTTGCGCGAACTCTAAAGAACGTTCGTTAATCTTCTTAGTAATTTTCGATGTTTCTCTATATCTTTGAGCCTTGTTCGCTTCACGGTATCTACGATTATTTTCAGCCAGCCTCTTTTTGTTAGTCCATCGCCCCACACATCCCTTACATTGAGACGCTAACCCATCTTTCTTGGTTCGGTTATTATGAAACTCAGAAACAGGCTTAGTCTCCTTGCACCTGTAACACCTCTTAGTCTGCATCAGGAACCACCAGCTGCTTAATGTTTGTCATGCCGATACGAACAGCCTGCTTCAGCATCTCAGGGTAAACCTGGCCGGTAGCCGCTGCGTACTTCTTCCAATCCTCCAGCTCTTCTTCCTTAAAGCCCTCGATATGGATAGAGTTACGCTGCATAGGAAGATTACGGTCAAAGCTCTTAACCTTCACCGGCTTACGGCTCATAGCACGGACATGGGCCTCAGAGTTCTTAGCAGAAACGCCCTGGTCCTTAGCCTTCTTCATGCTCTTAACAGTGGACTCGGATACTCCCTTAACAGCATCGGAAATATCCTCAACCGAATCTCCGTTATCGAACATGGCGTAGATGACTTCTCCCCGGAGCTCACGGGTGATATTCAAGCCCAGGGGAGTAATACGATCCTCCCACATTTCAGCAAAGGAAGTGTATCCCAGCGGCTCCCAAGCCTTGGTGGTGATAATATCGTTCAAGGCTTCTTCGACCTGTAGTAGGCCGTTCTGGAGCTTGCTTACCAGTGCTTCTGCTTGCTTCTTATTCATGGTTCGGTACCTTTCTTTTACCAATAACCCGGAAAGCCGGGGGATTATTTATGTAGTTGATAGCTCTTTGAAATGCTTCAGTGTCATCTCTTAGATGACCAAGCACCTTGTGATTACACGGGCGACAAAGAAGGCCCCGCACGTAGCCTGTGTCATGGTCGTGGTCTACAGCAAGCTTTCTGCGCTTACCAGTAGCCCGTTGGCAGATGTAGCACCTGCCGCCCTGCGCCTCGTAAATCTCCTTGTACTCCTCGGCAGTAATGCCGTAGGTCTTACCGATATGCTCAGAGTGGTTGTAGTCCCTGCGCCGCTTTTTCAAAGCTTGGTAATGGGTATGACACCTAGGCCCCGGGTACTTAGCTTCACGATGAGTTGTAATGCCCTCTGCTAGGCAATCCTTACACTTTTTCTTTTTCTTCCTAGGCAATCGGAATCTCCTCGTATCCAGGGCCAATCTCGAACATGTTGCCACCACGCCTGACGTACATAGTCTTGATACTTCCAGACTTTTCACCGACGTAATCAACGATTTTTAGCTTCGTAGAAAGCCACGGGGTGAAAGCAATATCGTCCAAGCCTTTATCATTTTTGAACTCGTACATTGCCGAGTACAAGGTCTTAACTCCAAGGGTCTTCATTATTGTTCTCCTCCTTCCAAGGGTCTGAAACCTCCGGGTCCTTTATTTGCATATGATACCCGTCGAATGTCAACTCTGCAAAATCTTGACCAGAAGGGTCTGCCTTTTGTCCACGGTTCTTAACCGTTGAAACCTTTAACAAGTCCTCGTACCCGTATTCACCAACCTCCTTGTGCAACGTGAGGATAAGCTCGGGTACACGGCCAATCTGGCCTTTAACACCGGATAGTGGGATAGGCTGGTTAGCGTCGTTGTAAGGGCCTGTCACGTGGTGCAACACGATTACACACGCCTCTGTTGTACGAGCCATATCGTGTAGCCAAGCCATGAGAGCGTCAAGGCTTTGTGATTGATCCTCGTCAGAGCCCTCCATAACAACGTCTAGCGCGTTGTCGATAACCACCAGCTCGGGGTAGTCACCGTACAGCTCCTCGTACGCCTGTAGCTGGCGCTCGATGTGCGTAAGGGTAGGGGAGGGGTTGTACGAGAATCGTACCGGAGAATCCCCGATAATATCCTGAATCCTAACGATGTTATCGTTGAGTACCAGGTCACCAGACTCTTTCATGTTCAAGCCTCCCAGAACACTCAGAGCTCGGGAGAGTTGAATAAACGCATCAGAGTCTGCGGAAAAATATAAGCACGATACCTTTGAACGCAACGCATAGTTGAGTACGAAAGCACTCTTTCCTGTGCCCGGTCCTGCTGCTACCAGCGCTAATTGTCCTCGTGAGAACCTAGTTCCTTTATCCTCAAGGCTTTTCCACACAACCGGCAAAGGCTCACCAGCGGAACCTTTAACCGCTGCGCTTTGAGTTAGTGTTAGCACCTAATCTCCTTTCTTTCAAGACTTTTTGTTCGAGCTGGTCGTTTAGAATACCAAGCGCACGGTCAAGACTCGTAGCGTGAATCTCGTACCGTTTACCTTGGTACGCCAGCTCGTAACGATACACTGTTACATCTGTCACGTGTTAACCCTCCGCGTAGTCACAAGCAAGTTTCACCGCGCACATAGCGCACGTGTTCTTGCTCGGGTTAGGTGGAAACTCTTCGGCCTGAATCTGCTCTTCTAGCCAGCGAAACCTTTCATGCACCTCGGCTCGGTCTTGCTCGGTAATCTTCTTCAACCGCCCCGGCCTGCCGGTCTTACCCATGAAGTAGTCACCACCAACCGGGGTAACATCGTAGAGAATCCTGATAGCTTCCGCGTAGGTAGCAAGCTGGAACGTATCACCCGGTTTAGAACCAGTCTTAATATCCCGAACGATGATGCTCCCGTCCTTGCGTTCTACTACCTGGTCGATGAAACCTTTAACAGTCACACCGCCTAGCTCAACCTCGAACGGTAGCTCGATAGCTTTATCACCATCGGGAGTAGTCCAGATTTTATCCGGCGAGTTGAGAGAGTATTCAACCAAGTCTCTGAGTTGTTGCTCACCAACACCGAACCGGCGTTGAATATCTTGCTCACCATCGTAAGGCCCGGAACCAAACCAGAAATCAAAGTTAGGTGTTTCCTGTGCCTGCTCGTCGATAGAGCGGATAAACTCATCTTGGTAAATATCGACTAGCTCGTCGATACCAAGCTCACGCCCGGATAGTTCCCACTCTTCCATAGCTTTATGCACACCCAGACCTTGGGATAGCCAGCTTGCAGGACGCTGCCAAACCTTTTCAATACGCTCTAGCTTGTAACGGTATGCGCACCGTGCGAACGTGTTGTATTGGGAAACGCTGCGGTGTTTAGGCATCGGCGTTCACCCACGTTTCAACCAGCACAGTATCAATAAGCACTGAGTTGCACAGAATCATATTGTGAGTATCAATATAATTCTCAAGGCTTTCATGGGTATTAGAGTAATAGGGAATAGCTCGTACCACTTTTAGCAAAGAATCATCCTTGCTTGCGAAAGCGGTTACAGAGCCGTTGATGGATAGAATAGTCTTCATACCTTTTTCCTAGAACATCGGTGGCAACCTCCATATACGGTTGCCGACATTGGTTACTCGAACACCGGGGCGAATCTTCATCATAAAGTTATCGTCTTCGGGTGAGCGCGGGACATAAGCGAAACCGTGGCTGTTAACAACGCCCGGTATCGGGGGATAATCAGGGTCAAAGTCAATCACCTGATTGTAGATGGTTAGACGTTTAACAAAGCTTCGTACTTTACGACGGCTCGATGGTGCGTTAATGAAAGCTTTATCACCTTCGAGGTTGTAGGTGGCGGTCAATCGGAACACCTGATACAAGGTATTTTCTTGGTATTCCGAAGTATCAAACTCCCACGGTAGGTGGTCGTTGATGATGGTCATGCTGGAAACATAACCGCCCTGCTTAGCTAGACGGTTAACGTACTGCCGGGTAACCCCGTATTCCCTAGCGATTTCAGACTGTTTCATACCTTGGTCAATGAAGTAGAGTACGAGCTCTGGCGTTAGCCTCATGTTGTTTGTTGGGGCTCACCTAAACCCCGGTATCCTTTCTATTAAACGGGTGATTGGTTTACAGTTGCATTCTATCGTGCGAGCTACCCAACAACCAAAGGTAGCGCACCAAAGCTTAGTAGTACGAACGACACACCAGACAATACGGCTAGAACATCGTTGCGAACGCCCTCGATATTATAACGCATAACAGCGTAGAATCCAAGGCTTTTTAGAAGCAGTGTTCTAATCACAATTCACCAAAGCTTCCAAAGCGGATAATGGAATCTAGAATCACTGCATCGTAGTCGGCATGATAGGGGTCATACCGGTAATCGTGTGCAAACCATAGCCAGTACCCGCTACACTCGCCCGACCACGTTTCTACAGCGCGGCACCACTTGCGGATAAGCTCTGCAAACTCATCATAGTCTTGAATGGTCAAGACTTTTTCGCCCTCTTGGTACACGTTGAACCCGGACTCACCAAAGTATTCCACGCGACCCCAACCCCTAATAGCGGCTGGAAATTCTTCGTGCATAAATTGCGTTAGGGTGTATAGTTCTTTCATTGCGCTCATGGCTTTGACCTTTCGTTATAGGTATTTCTTACAATAGTTCTGGTGCTTACTAGTGGTGGGTGAATAATATACAGCCGGAATCCGGATAGTGTCACCCGCCGCAAAAGCAATTGGCGTGTCATAACTTTTAACCACGTACACCCGCCCGTTACGTGCGAGTAGTATATCTAGGTAGCCAGCATCGGCTACGTTCATATCCGTTCGGTCAACCGACCAGCCGTCGGTAATCCACTTTCCAGAGCATGAGGTGTGGGTAAATTCCTCACGATTAGCTATCATGCCTTTTACATCGTTGTAATTCTTAGCTCTCATAGCTTTATTTCTCGCAATCCTCACATAGTGTTTCTCCCCGCTCAACCTCACAGCCGCATTCTTCGCACTCTGGTTCCGGGTCGAAATCAATATCCATCAAAGCTTCTGCAATAGCCTGCAAAGCTTCGGCTGTTTCTTCCATAGTGGAGTATCCAGCATCCCATTGGTTCCATTGGTAACCCTCGTATTGTGAACCGTCGAGCTCAAACCTTACAGAGTCACCATTGTTTAGAGTGATAGTTCCGTTAATCGTTGCCATGTCTTTGTTTCCTCTCTGTTAATGCGTAGATTACACTAGGCAACCAACAATTGTCAAGCCTTAAAAATTTTCCCTAGCGAACTTAACCAACTCTTTATCATCGTAGGGGTCGATGCAGATTACATTGCTAAGGTATTCAGTCACACCATCTTCATTAGTGAAACCGATTACATAAACTTCACCTTCGGCCCATCGTGCGTAATCATCGGCTACGCACTGATAAACGTCCTGCCACTCAACATGAGTAGGGCCCCAAGACTTTTCGAACTCATCGGTATCAATCACTACGCGAAATTCCGGCCAACCGTAATAGTCGGTAGCCTTAAAGGTGTAGCTAATCATGCCTTTAAGAGTGTCGTTAGCTTCATCTACCGCGTCAAACTCTTCAAGAATCCAGTTAACTTCTTTTTCGTCGCCGGTCATTCCTTCCCACCACCGGGCACCGTATTCATCTCGCAGACTCTGCACAGAAAGTTCGATACCTTCCAAGGCCATAGCTTTATCGTCCAAAGCACCATCGTAGCAATCAAACAACTCTTCGGGGTCGAACGCTGCGTACCCGCGTTCATTGCGAGCGATAGCGAAACCTTTAATTCCAAAATCTTCCAGTGGGTTAGTTGCGCAATCATCGTACACAGCGGCAACCTCGCACCCGTCGAACTCAACACGATTAATTGCATCGTCAACTACGTGAGTGAACATGTTTCAAACCTTTCTGGTCATGTGTGAATATGTGTGTGTTTGTCGCTCCCCAACCCTTTAGTTGGGGTGCTATGCGTTAGTCGCATAAGCGGGCCGCGCCGGTTGTTAACCGGCACGAAACCCTACGCTGCTAACTCACTTTCAAAATCCCAAAGCTTTGTTAGAAATGGTTCCCAATCCTCACGGTAAAAATCGAGAAAGTATTCTACGTCACCATCAGGACGCTCAAGCCTTATAATTTCTTCCACAGCCTTAAGCTGTGCCCAATAGTTATCGGGTGCTGTACGCCAAAATCCGGAAACATTTTTACCGTCATTGACATATTCCACACCATAGCTTTTAGCTAGGTCATACAATTGCTGTCCGTCAATTGTCCATCGGTACATTGCTGCATCGTAGCATGAGCCCCATACACCTGTGTTTAGATGGAAATCACTAGGCTCATAACTTTCAAACTGGATAGGGGCACCGGGGCCAAAAAGTTCTGGCAACCAATCCTCTAAGAAATCTGCATAGGTCTTAGCCACCATCTGGCAAGCGCCCGTAAAGTCCGGCGATGCAATGTCCATGATGTCCAAACCTTTATCATCTAGATATTCTTGAATATCCAAACCTTTATCAAAGGTGGTATAATCCAACCACTGTTCAATTTCCATATCCAACGCACCAGAGACTAGCTCGGTTGGGTTAGAAATCGACCAAACATTAACCCGCTCATTACGTGCGTCCAACAGTTCCGGTGTTAGTTCCATCTTTCCCATTTTGTTTCAAACCTTTCAAGTCTTTATGTTTGTGTGTACTGCTTAATGCAGTATGTGGAAACGCCCGACAATTACCGGGCGTTAACCATATTACATCAAGCCTTTAGATAAAGTCTTCCGGGTCATAGCTTTCAATATCATCAGCCAGACCGTTTAGCTCTTCCATGTAGTCGTTGCGGATTACGCCGTAAACACCCGCCGTAATCTGTGCTGAAATGTCCCCATCTGCACAAAGTTCTGCCGCTTCAGCCTCAACTTCGGCTGTGCGGTCTTCGTAGAACGCGATAGCTTTGTGGGTGTAGATGACACGCCCGTCACTATCAGCCCATTCATGCGCCGCATCGTCACTGTTATGCAGTTCACTAGCCAAGTCTTCAAGATTATCTTGAATCCAAGACTCAAGTTCCGAACGGTATTCTTCATCTGTCAAGTCTTTATCCATCAACCATTCAGCCAAACCTTTTTGATTGAATAGATTGCCCATCAAGTATTCTGCATGGTCAATTACCATAGAATCATATACTTCAGACTTAATCTGTTCCTTGATAACTTCAATGATACGGGTGGTGTCGTTGTAGACAGTGGACTCGTTGAACATGAGTTTCAACCTCTCTGTGAGTATGTGTGTTTGTGTGTATGAATCCTAGCATACACTAGCGGAATACCGGGTGACAACCCGGCATAACCTAGCGCCTACTATCGATGAATGTTTAGCAGATGACAGATGATACCGCGTGCCAAGTCTAGGTCGCCTAGGATAGTCCCCAGTGCCCCGTATCCGTCATCTAGCCCCCGGCGTGCCGCGTCAATTTCCTCAAACGCTACTACAAAAGTCTCAATTCCAACCGTATTCATTAGTTCAATAATATTCATTTTTATAGCCCCGCAATCTCATAAGCGAACTGTAGAATCTGTGCATCCTCATCAATCACACCACCGGCGACCGGGATATAATCGTGCAACATGATGATAGTCATTACGTGATAGATGAACTCAATCATAAAGCTCATTGGTTTATACCAACCTTTCCAATTTTTCTTGAATCTTTTCTACATTTTTGCCCCGGAACATGTTCAGGGTGAAGTAGTCTTGCAAGGTGTCATACATCACACCCGTATCAATACCAAGCTCACTCTCAACCGCACGGAACACGTCCGCACGTGCGTTCGATGCTTTATATTCCGATGGGGTGAGCGGGTCGTAAGACCAACGTTCCTTTGCCTTTTCATGCGCGGCCCGGTAAAATTCCTTACCCGCGTCGCTTGCTACGAACTCTGCAATCTCTCGCATGATTACCTTTCTCTGTGTCTGTGATAGTTTCTGTTAATGACTAGAATCATTGTTTCTAACCATTAATCGAAACCATCAGAGCATAAGCTACAACTTATGCTCCGACAATTTCATACGTTTCACTGTGTGGAATATTATACTAACTGTGAGCTACGCTACTAATGTACCGGCTACCCACCCCTACACCCATCACCCCGGCGGCATGGTAAATCCGCATGTAGGGCTTGGTCAAAGGTTTTCATGTATCCATAGCAGTATCACGCCAGATAACGGACTTACTACGGCGGTGGGGCTACAAGTTTCACTTGCACTCACAACGTTCAATATTCTGTTCTCAATC
>OJKS01000031.1_pt1 | contig 55006 bp, 50 predicted proteins | sample 1596761 | NCBI WGS metagenome assembly OJKS01 (sample SAMEA3904700, study PRJEB24821) | metagenome | biome: Builtin; feature: hospital; material: surface | place: USA | collected 2013-08-19 | reverse complement strand
CGGCAACCTCTTCGGCAGACATGCCATCAACGTGGGACTCGAACTTGTTGTTCTCCGTATCGGAGGTCAGCAGCTTGACCCACTCGCCCTTGCCGTCGAAGGAGCCGTCCTCTGGCAAAACGCCAGAGCCATCGATTTCATCCTCGGGGGAGTTGCCCTCCAGCTTGGCCACGTACAGGGTGCCGTGATCCAAGATGCTGAGGTTGTGCTCGATATTGCCCTCTTCGTACTTCTTGGTGGAGACGAACTTGTAGATGTACTCAAACCGGGAGTCATCGCCGGAGTAGCACACCACGGTGCCATCGGAGGCGATGTGGACGTTGCCGGCCTCGTGCTTGAATCGGCCCAGAGCGGTGTGCTTGACCGGGGTGGACTTAGAATCTAGCGGGTTAATCTCAACCAACCAGCCGAAGCGGTTAGGCTCGTTCGGCTCCTTGGAGACGTCGAAACGCTTATCAAAGCGCTCCCATTTGCGCTGGGTCTCGCCATCTTCCAAGCCGAAGCGCTCCAGGGACTCCTGTGCCTTCTTGTCATCCAGCTTGGCGTGTGCAAAGTACTGGTCAAAGTTCTCTTCGCCAGAGAGCATGGTGTTCCACGGGGTGATACCGCCGGAGCAGTTAGCCAGGGTGCCCTTGACCTTCTTGCCCGTCTTATCGGCGGAAGTCTTTACAAACTCGGAACCGGCAGCCGGACCTACCAAGGTGAATTCGGTAGTAGCGGTAATGCGGCGGTTGAGTGGACCAAACTCGCGCTTGAGTTCACCGGTATCGCCTACCTTGGACACCTCCACGATGGAGTGGCCGTGGCCAGCCCAGCCAATCTTGGCCTGCTCTTCGGTGGGGTTATCCGCATCGTAGTTAGGGAACATCTGCGGTTCGGTGGTGTACTCGTGGGAGCAGACGTAGATAAGGCGGTTGTCATCGTCCGGGTGCTCGATAAGGCCGGCGAAGTCATTGTTGAAGCCGAATTGCTTCTCGGCTGCCTCGGCGGTCTGGTTCTTGTCATCGAATTCCGGCGCGTCCTCAAACAGCGGGTCGCCCCAGGCAATGAGGACGGACTGCTCGTAGCCATCCGGGATGACCACTTCGTCCTTCTCGTTTGGCTGTACTGGGTCGAACTTCATGCCCTCTGCGGAGGTGAGCTCAACGTTCGCCTCAGAGGTTTTGCCGCCCTTGCCCTCGGAGGAAGAAGCCTCATTAGACGCATCATCCGGGTTGGAGCAGGCCGCCAAAGCAGCGCCGCCGCCAACGGTGACGACGGACAGGCTGCCCGCACGCAGCGCGGTACGGCGGGAGAACTGGTCAGCAAAGTACGGGTTATTGGACTTGTTCTCGCACTCGCCAAAGCAAGCATTACCGCACTTGTAAGTGCAGGTCAGGCTGGAACGAGAGGAGGCAAAGAGACTAGAGAGAAGGTTGCGGCCTTTAAGCGCCATAGTTACTGCTCCAAATGGGTTGAAAATATTGTTTAGACACGGGGACAGCCATATATATAAGGGGATCTCAGTAACAGTGCGTTGGCGCGGAGGTGACGGTGAAGTGAATTATGCGTAAATCTTTTCCGGGGTGAGGTTGGCGTGGGCTAAATCGCGTGCTGCGGTGGGGATCGACTACCCTAGGCTAACGTGAGCGAGCAGAAGAATAATGAAGTAAACGATGTCCCTGAGCAGCTGCGCATCCGCCGCGAGAAGCGCGATCGCCTGCTGGAATCCGGCGTAGAGGCCTACCCGGTCACCGTTGAGCGCACCATCTCTTTGAAGGATTTGCGCCACGATTTCCGCGTAGTGGCCGAGGGCGAAGAGCCGGGCACGGAAGAAGGCGTGACCTACCTGGCCCCAGGCGAGGAAACCGAGGTAACCCACGCCATTGCCGGCCGCCTTATCTTTATGCGCAATACCGGCAAGCTGTGCTTTGCCACCCTGCAAGATGGCGACGGCACCCAGGTGCAGGCCATGCTTTCTTTGGCCGAGGTAGGCAAGGAGCGCCTCGACGCGTGGAAGTCCGATGTTGACTTGGGCGATTTCATCTCCGTGCGCGGCCGCGTAATTTCCTCCCGCCGCGGCGAGCTGTCCATCATGGTCTCTGAGTGGACCATGGCCGCTAAGTCCCTGCGCCCGCTGCCGGTGTCCTTTGCCGATATGGCAGAAGATACCCGTGTGCGCCAGCGCTATAACGACCTCATTATCCGCGAAGAGGCCCGCAAGAACGCCATGATCCGCGTGAAGGTCATGCGCGCGCTGCGTAACTACCTGGAAAGCCAGGATTTCGTTGAAATCGAGACCCCGATGCTGCAGACCCTGCACGGTGGCGCGGCCGCTCGCCCGTTTATCACCCACTCCAATGCGTTGGATATTGACCTTTACCTGCGTATCGCGCCGGAGCTGTACTTGAAGCGTGCCGTCGTCGGCGGCATTGACCGCGTCTTCGAAATCAACCGTAACTTCCGCAACGAGGGCGTGGACCGCTCCCACTCGCCGGAGTTCGCCATGCTCGAGACCTATGCTGCATGGGGCGACTACGACGATTGCGCCCGCATGACGCGCGAGTCCATCCAGGCCGTAGCGCGCGACGTCTTTGGCTCGACCACCGTCACCCTGGCGGATGGCACTGAGTTCGATTTTGGCGGCGAAGAGTGGCCCGAAATCGAGATGTACCCCTCCCTCAATGAGGCCCTGCAGCGCAAGTTCCCGGGCCAGCCGGAGGTCACCATCGATACCGACGTTGAAACGCTCAAGGGCATTGCCGACGTCATCGGCCTTGACGTCCCCAAGGACGGCGGCTGGGGCCACGGCAAGCTGGTGGAGGAAATCTGGGAGGTCCTGTGCGAGGACCAGCTGGAAGGCCCCATCTTTGTCAAGAACTTCCCGGTCGAGACCTCCCCGCTGACTCGTCAGCACCGTTCCAAGCCGGGCGTGACCGAGAAGTGGGATCTCTACGTCCGCGGCTTCGAGCTGGCAACCGGCTACTCCGAGCTGGTGGACCCGGTTATCCAGCGCGAGCGCTTTGAGGATCAGGCCCGCCTGGCCGCCGGTGGCGATGACGAAGCCATGGTGCTGGATGAAGACTTCCTTGCCGCAATGGAGCAGGGCATGCCGCCTACGGCCGGCACCGGCATGGGCATGGACCGCTTGCTGATGGCCCTGACCGGCCTGGGAATCCGCGAAACCGTGCTTTTCCCACTGGTTAAACCGGAGCAGAAGTAGCACCTAGCGTCCTCTCGCTTTGCCGTCAGCCCGCGCGGGCTGACGGCCTTGTTATTTTCAGCTGGTGTTTCTTCCCACATTCATGCTGCGAAAGGTCAGCACAGGTTCCCACCGCATGGAAAAATGCAGGACATGAAAAGAATTCTCCCTATCCTTGCCCTACCTGTATTGGCCGTCGGGCTTGCGTCGTGTTCCTCTGCTGACGGTAACGAGGAAGCGCCCCAATTCCGCCCACAGATGACCGAAAGCACCGCAGCTAGCTCGGCGGAGGCTTCCTCTCCAGAGACCACAGCGGAAGAAACCACCGAATCAGATAAGAAAGTGGATGACTCCGGTCTCACGATGCGCTCGGCCGAGGACTTTTTGGCGAAGGGTCCCGAATACGCGCAGTCGAAGGCATGGGGAGTTAAAAGTCCCGATGAAAAGGTCTGGTGCTCCTTTAATGAACTCTCCGAAGGGCCGTGGTGCACCGTGCAGTTTGCAGATCCACCCCTAATGCCAGACCCAAACCAGCCGCAGTGGGAGGCTAATATGGTCAGCTTCAAAAAGGGGGAGGGCTTCTTCCCGTCTGGCGTGGTGGACCCAGGTGACCTGACTCCACCGAAACAGCTCAAGGCAGGGGAGAAGGTAGAAATTGAAGGAGCTACCTTCGAGGCACCTAACTCGGACGAGTTCACGGTCACAGCGAAAGGGCATTACTTCACCGTAAAGGACAACGGTCAGTACTTCTCCGATACCTTCCTGCCTAAGCCCGATTCCAATGGCAACGGCAAAATAGGCACTATCTGTGGCCAGATAGATACCCAATGGGGACGAAAGAACGTCTACGTGCAAGTCGATGGCACGAACTGCACCAAAGCTATGCAGATCGTAGATAGCTACGTGAACCACGACTTTAAGCCGGAGGAAGTAAATACCCGCGGCTCCCTCGTAGTCGATGGTTGGGAGTGCGACGTATCCGCGCCGAAATTCTTAGATGACTCAAAGCCGGAAAACCGCTTGCCCAAATGCGTGGATTCGAGCGGCAGCGGGCGAGTAGTTCTCCTGGATATCTAAGTTTTTAGCGCACGAGTGGCCCGGCGGATTTATCGCCGCGCAGGCGCTTAATAATGTTCTCGGCCGAAATCAGGCACATCGGCACGCCCACGCCCGGCACGCTGGTGGCGCCTGCATAGAAGAGTCCATCGACCTTGCGCGAGGCGTTGCGCCCGCGCAAGAACGCCGATTGCCGCAGCGTGTGCGCGGGCCCAATAGAACCGGCCGACCAGGCATGGTAGCGCTCGGCAAAATCGGCCGGGCCGAGCGTGCGCTTGACGACGACCCTATCTACCAAATCCGGCACCCCGGCCGTGGCCGCGATGTGGTTGAGGGCGGCGTCGGCAATCGCGGCAACGCGCTCGGATTCCTCTGCGTGGTAGGCGTTGCCGAACCCGGGTGCCTCCGCGGCCGGAACTGGTACCAAAATGAAGAGGTTTTCGTGGCCCGCGGGCGCTACGTTCGGGTCGGTGGCCGAGGTCTTGGATACGTAGATGGACTCCGAGGCACCCAGCGGCCGGGAGGGCTCCGGGCCGGAATAGACGGCGCGGAAATCCGGATCCCAATCCTGGCTGAAAAGCAGCGTATGGTGTGCTAATTCGGGCAGCTCGCCCTTCACCCCGGCCAAAATGAGCACGGTGCCTAGGCCCGGATTGCGCCGGCCCCAATAGCGCTCCGGATAGGTGCGCAGCTGGGGTGGTAAAAGCTGGGTCTCGGTGTGGTGCACGTCCGCCGCCGAGACCACGATATCGGCGTGGATGGCGCCCTTATTCGTGCGCACGCCGGTGACCTTACGGTTGGCGACCTTGATGGAGGTCACCTCTTCGCCCAAGCGGAAGGTGGCGCCAAACTTCTGAGCCTGCCGGTAGATGGCCTGGACGACGGCCGCGAATCCACCCTGTGGGTAGCGCACGCCCTCCACCAGATCGGTGTGGCTCATCAAGGAATACAGGGCCGGTGCGGCCGCCGGCTCGGAGGACAAAAAGACCGCCGGGTAACTTAAGATTTGGCGCAGGCGGGCATCGGAAAAAGCCCGGCCCACATGCTGCTTTAGGTTCACCGTCAGCAGAGCCATGAGGCGTGAAATCCGGGTGCGGATATCGCGGTGCACCAGGTTCAGCGGCGCGGAGAAGGTGGTGTAGAGGAAGTGCTTGAGCGCCATCTCATAGGTATCGCTGGCCTGCGCTAAGTACTCGCGAACTTTCTCCCCCGCGCCGGGCTCCAGCGATTCGAAGAGCGCGGCGACTTCCTCCATCCCAGAGTTCACATCCACCGGCGTATCGCCGTGAAAGACGCGGTAGGCGGGGGAGAGGTCCACCAAATCTAGCTCCGCCTCGGTGGAGGTGCCACACAGCGCAAAGAAGTGATCGAAAGCCTCGGGCATGAGGTACCAGGACGGGCCGGTATCCCAGCGGAAGCCGGCTTCCGCAAAGCTGCCGGCGCGCCCGCCTACCTCATCCAGCGAGTCCACGACGGTGACCTCGTAGCCCTCGCGGCCGAGCAAAGCGGCGGTGGCGAGACCGGCGATGCCGGCTCCAATGACGACGGCGTGCATGATGCTCCTTAGTTTTCGCCCGTGGGTGAGATCTGGCTGCTGCGGCCGCGATGGCGCACCGCGCGGGCCGCGAGCCAAGCCTTGGTGTGGTTCGGAACGGATACCCGCGTGGTGGCAAGCGCTGTAGCCGGGGTGGCGGCGAGGCGATTGGTGAGCTCGGCGAAGATATCCGCCGCCGCGCTCACACCCACCCGCGCGGAAGCCGGAAGCAAGTCGATGGTGAGCGCGGCGGTGGCGAGCTCTCGGCGGATCTCTGCGATGAGCGCGGACTTGGTGGCTTCATCAATCCGACCAGATGGGGCCTGCTGAAAATAGGTGCGGCCTAAAGTGGAGCTATCCTCGCGCAGGTCACGCAGGAAATTAATCTTCTGAAAGGCTGACCCTAGCGCGCGGGCGCCGCGCTCCATGGCGGCGCGGTCGGCAGGGGAGACGTTCTCCTCGGCCAAGAAAATTTGCAGGCACAATAGCCCGATGGCTTCCGCTGAGCCGTAGATATAGTCCTGCAGCTCCGACGGGGAGTATTCGCGATGGGTCAGGTCCGCGCGCATGGAGCTAAAGAAGGCAACAAGGTGCTCGCGGTGGAAGCCGCAGCGGCGAGCGGTGATGGCATAAGCGTGCACAACCGGGTCGGTGTGCAGTCGCTGCTGCGGCGCGGCCAGAATGGTCTTTTCGTAGGCATCCAGTGCGGCCGCGGGGTCGGTGTGGGCTTGGGTTGCGGCGCCGTCGACAAGCTCGTCTGCAATGCGCACCACCGCGTATAGGTGGCGGATATCGGCGCGCACCCGCCCGCGCAAAAGCCGCGTGGCCAGGGAGAAGCTGGTGGAGTACTGCCCCATAACCTGCGCGGCCGCGCGGGAGGCCGCTTGGTCATAGCGAGTCAACATATCTGTCAACGTAGCATGCAGCCTGTTAGCGGTTCGTGGCGCGTGGCTGCCCCTCGGCAAAGCCTGCCGCGGACTGCACGCCCACGGTGGCGCGCTCGCGGAAGCCGGCCAGGGAATCGGCGCCGGCGTAGGTGCACGAGGAACGCACGCCAGAGACAATCCGGTCCACCAGGTGCTCCACGCCGCCGTGCTCGGGGTCGAGGTAGATGCGAGAGGTCGAAATGCCCTCTTCGAACATCTCGCGGCGGGCGCGCTCAAAGGCCTCGGTATCGGAATTGCGGCCGCGCACCGCCCGGCGCGACGCCATACCGAAGGACTCCTTATAGAAGGCGCCGTCGGCATCCTTGTGCAGGTCACCTGGGGACTCGAAGGTGCCGGCGAACCAGGAGCCAATCATGACATTGGAGGCGCCCGCAGCAAGTGCGAGGGCGACATCGCGCGGGTCGCGCACGCCGCCGTCGGCCCAAACATGGGCGCCTACCTCCCGGGCGGCCGCAGCGCATTCTAAGACGGCCGAGAATTGCGGGCGGCCCACGCCAGTCTGCATGCGGGTGGTGCACATCGCGCCCGGGCCCACACCGACCTTGATAATGTCCGCGCCGGCCGTGGCCAGTTCGCGCACACCCTCGGCCGTGACAATATTGCCGGCGGCAATGGGAAGCCCCAGATCCAGCGCCTTCACCTTGCGCAGCGCGGTGAGCATGCTTTCCTGATGTCCGTGTGCAGTATCGATGACGAGGACATCAGCACCGGCCTCCGCTAGGGCACGGGCGCGACCTTCCACGTCACCGTTGATGCCCACCGCAGCACCGATGTGCAAGCGGCCTTGCTTGTCGACGCCCGGCCTGTACATCTTCGCCCTCACCGCACCCTTCCTCGTGAGGATTCCAGCCAAGGTGCCATCCGGGTTGACCACCGGGGCTAGCTTGCGGGAGGTCTTGCGCAGCTTGGTAAAGGCCTCCTGTGGGTCAATGCCCACCGGCAGCGTGACCAAGTCGGTGGTCATCAGCTGGCCGACGGCGGTGAAGTTATCCTGCCCACGCAGGTCCTTTGGGGTGATGATGCCGATGGGCATGTTCCCCTCGACCACGATGGCGGCACCATGGGCGCGCTTGTGCAAAAGGTTGCTGGTATAGCCCACGGTGTGGTGCGGCTTGACGGTAATTGGCGTGTCATAAACCAAGTCCGCCGCCTTCACAGAGGCGATGGTTTCTGCGGCCGCTTCTAAGGAGAGGTCCTGCGGAAGGATGGTCAGCCCGCCGCGCCGGGCGATGGTCTCGGCCATGCGACGTCCGGCCACGGCAGTCATATTGGCCACGATGAGAGGGATGGTATTTCCGGTGCCGTCCTCAGTGGTGAGGTCTACCGACTGGCGCGAGCCCACCTCGGAGTGGCTCGGGACCATAAATACGTCGGAGTAGGTCAATTCGTACGGCGGATGGGAATCGTTGAGAAAACGCACTGGGGGTGTACCTCGCTTCAGGCTCGGGTGGCGCGGTCTCACCGCGCGGATGAAGACACTAAAACTATACTCCTCGACTTTCCCCGCACCCGCGGCCTCAGTATCCTGTCTGGGTGTCTCAGAAACCAGATCCCCACATTTCCGCAGAGGTAAAAATCAACCTCACCATCCTCGTCCTTGGCGCGATGGTGATGATCCTGAACGAGACCGCCCTGTCGGTGGCGCTTCCCACCATCATGGCGGACTTCGGCATCCCCGCTACCTCCGCCCAATGGCTGCTTACCGGTTTCCTCCTCACCATGGGCGTGGTCATCCCGACCACCGGCTTTCTCATGGATAAGTTCACCACCCGGCAAATCTTCTTGGCATCGTCGGGAGTATTCCTCGCCGGTACAGTACTGGCGGCGCTCGCCCCGGCCTTCGGCGTGCTGCTGGTGGGGCGCGTGTTCCAAGCGGCCGGCACCGCCTTGATGATCCCCACCCTGATGACGGTGGCGATGACCCTCGTCCCGCCGCAGCGCCGCGGCAGCGTAATGGGCATTATCTCCGTGGTCATTTCCGTCGCCCCAGCGCTCGGCCCCACTGTAGGTGGCTTCGTGTTGAGCATGTCTAGCTGGCACGTCATCTTCTGGACTATGGCGCCGCTGCTTGGCCTCATCTGCGCCGCCGGCTATTTCCGCCTGGTCAACGTGGGGGATAAGCGCGATACCCCGCTGGATTTCCCGTCCGTCGTGCTGTCCGTCTTCGCCTTCGGCGGATTGGTCTACGCCGTATCGTCCCTGGAAAACATGTTGGAGGGAGATGGCCTCGTAGACATCGTCGTTCTCATCGTCGGCCTCGTGGCCTTGGCGCTTTTCACCCGCCGCCAGCTGCGCTTGGCCAAGGACAATCGCGCCCTTTTGGACATGCGCCCGTTTACGGTTCCCAACTTCACCGTGGCGGTACTGGGCATGCTGCTCATGTTCGGGCTATTGCTCGGCGTGGTCAATATCCTGCCCATCTACCTGCAGACCTCCCTGGCAGTAAGCTCGCTGGTCACCGGGCTCGTCGTCATGCCTGGCGGTTTGCTCCAAGGCGGCATCTCGCCGATGGTCGGCCGCCTCTATGACGTCCACGGGCCCCGCCCGCTCATGATCCCCGGCGCCCTGCTCCTCGCCGCGGGCACGTGGCTGATGACCCTGCTCAACGAGGACAGTGCGGTATGGATGGTCATTGGCATGCACATCCTTTTTGCGCTGGGCATCGCGCTTATGATGACGCCGCTGATGACGACGTCCCTAGCCTCCCTGCCAGACGAGCTTTACTCGCACGGCTCCGCCATCCTCAATACCCTGCAGCAGCTGGCGGGTGCGGCCGGCACTGCCTTCCTGATGACCTTCCTGACCCGTGGCACCAAGTCCGGTGCGGCCCAAGGCATGAACGAGGCCGCCGCGACGGCTCACGGCGCGCACTGGGCCTTCCTTTTTGCCGGCGTGCTTTCGCTGGTGGTTGTCGTACTCGCTCCGTTCCTCAAGCGCGTACCCTCCGGGGAATAGGCACAAGGACAAATTAAGAGGCGCACAGCGGCAGGTTCAGCCGCTCCTCTTCAGCCTTATCGCCCCACACCAGGAATGCGGACTGGGTGCCTTCCACGGCCATCACGTAGGTCGGAACATCCGCGGTGGTCTCAAAGCTTTGGATGGTGCACTGATCATTGGAAAGCTCGACCGGTTCGGCGTCGGGAAGCATGGCATCGCGCTCCTCCACGCTGGGGTAGTAGGTCACGATGTAGTTGAACCCATCGCCCACGCAGGAAATCTTGGCCTCCTGGCCGGGCTCCGGCTCGCGCGAGGAGCACTTTGCCCCATCGAAGCCGTCCTGGCCGCTGCGGGAGCCCACCAAGTCCGGGTACGCATCCGCCAAGTTCTGCTCTTTGTCATTCCAGCTGGGGTAGGACAGGAAGAACCACAGCGCGGCCGCAGCAGCAATCGCGGCCACCGCCAGCACCGTAATCAGCGCAATGAGCCCGCCCTTGCCCTTCTTCTTCGGCGCGGGCGCCATCGGCTGCTGCGGCTGCGCCATGGGCTGGGCCATCGGTTGCGGCTGTTGCGGCGGGGCAAACTGCTGCTGAGGGCGTGGCTCCGGCTCCTGCACGCGGGGAATCTGCGCGGTATCGAAGTCGCGCTGCGGGCGCAGCTGAGCGACCACATCCTTGGCGCTCTCTGCCGTGCCAGTGGGCTTATACTCCGGGCATTTGCAGGCAACAAGCTCCTCAAACGTCGCCACCGCATCGCCGTGCTCTTCGCCGGACGGCCCGGCCGCAGCCAGCACCGAAACCTGGCGTTGCTTATCGACGCCCACCCGGGCCTCCCTCAGCCCATGCATCGCAAAGTCTGCCCGGCCGCGGGAAACTAGGAAGTCCACCGCACCCGCCAGCGGGCCGAAGACGTCGGCGGCCTCCTCGCGGCTGAGATTACTGGGAAGCTCAGAAAGCTGGGTTCCGGAAACCCCTTCGCGCACGATGAATTCCTGCCCGTCCGCGGTGGTGCCCGTGCCTACCAGCGGCGCGATGGCTGGGTGATGCAACCCATGCAGTGCCGTGGACTTATCCACCACGCCGGTAATTTCCGGCGCGAAGATTTCCACGCTTAGTTGCTGGTGCGTGGTTCCATCTTCGACCGCAAAGAGGGTAGACGATGGAGCCTCATCCAATACGGCCAATTCGTGCAGGTTGTGCTGGGTGGCAAAGAACTCAGGAAGCTGGGGCACGGTCGCGACGTCCTTTAATAGTAGGGAGGGGCAGGGAACGATAAAACGATTCTAGATTACATGCCCATGCCCCTGTTCGCTACCGGCGTACACCCGTGTGAGCTGCGCATATGGTGGATTCTGGCGGTATTGCGGGCATCTGGGAACAAAACCGGAAATTATCGGCGGACTGCCGCGTTAGAGTGGGTATCACATTAGAAGCGAAAGTATAGGGGAATCATGTTCGAGAGGTTTACCGATCGTGCTCGCCGCGTCATCGTGTTGGCGCAGGAAGAAGCGCGCATGCTTAACCACAATTACATCGGCACCGAGCACATCCTGCTCGGCCTTATCCATGAGGGCGAAGGCGTAGCCGCCAAGGCGCTGGAATCCATGGGTATCTCCCTGGAGGATGTCCGCCGCGAGGTCGAGGAAATCATCGGCCAGGGCAGCCAGCCGCACACCGGCCACATCCCCTTTACCCCACGCGCCAAGAAGGTGCTGGAGCTTTCCCTGCGCGAAGGCCTGCAGATGGGACACAAGTACATCGGTACTGAGTTCTTGCTGTTGGGTCTCATTCGCGAGGGCGACGGCGTCGCCGCCCAGGTGCTGACCAAGCTCGGCGCCGACCTGCCGCGCGTGCGCCAGCAGGTTATCCAGCTGCTGTCCGGTTATGAGGGCGGCCAGCAGGAGGGCGGTTCCTCCAACGGCCAGGGCTCCGGTCCGGTCGGCGCGGGTGCTGGTGCGGGTGCCGGCGCGGGCGGCCGTGGTGGCTCCGGCGGTTCCGGCGAGCGTTCCAATTCCCTGGTGCTCGACCAGTTCGGCCGCAATCTCACCCAGGCCGCTAAAGACGGCAAGCTCGATCCGGTCGTTGGCCGCGAGTCCGAGGTAGAGCGCATCATGCAGGTGCTGTCTCGCCGTACGAAGAATAACCCGGTTCTCATCGGTGAGCCGGGCGTTGGTAAGACCGCCGTCGTCGAGGGCTTGGCGCTCGACATCGTCAACGGCAAGGTTCCGGAGACCCTTAAGGACAAGCAGCTTTACTCGCTCGACTTGGGCTCCCTGGTTGCCGGCTCCCGTTACCGCGGTGACTTTGAGGAACGCCTGAAGAAGGTGCTCAAGGAGATTAACCAGCGCGGCGACATCATCTTGTTCATCGATGAGATTCACACCCTGGTAGGTGCTGGTGCTGCTGAAGGCGCCATCGATGCTGCCTCGCTGCTCAAGCCGAAGCTGGCTCGTGGCGAGCTGCAGACCATCGGTGCTACGACCCTTGAGGAATACCGCAAGCACATCGAGAAGGATGCCGCCCTGGAGCGCCGCTTCCAGCCAGTCAAGGTGGAGGAGCCTTCCCTGGATGACACCTTCTTGATCCTGAAGGGCCTGCGCGATAAGTACGAAGCGCACCACCGCGTGTCCTACACCGATGAGGCGCTGCATGCTGCAGCTTCCCTCTCGGATCGCTACATCAATGACCGTTTCTTGCCGGATAAGGCCGTTGACCTCCTCGATGAGGCTGGCGCCCGCATGCGCATCAAGCGCATGACCGCGCCGAAGGGCCTGCGCGAGGTCGATGACCGCATCGCTGAGGTACGCAAGGAAAAGGAAGCGGCCATCGATGCGCAAGACTTTGAAAAGGCAGCCGGCCTGCGCGATAAGGAGCGTAAGTTGGGCGAGGAGCGCGCGGAAAAGGAAAAGCAGTGGCGCTCTGGCGACCTGGAGGAAATCGCCGAGGTAGGCGAGGACCAGATCGCCGAGGTTCTGGCGCACTGGACCGGCATCCCGGTGCTGAAGCTGACGGAGAAGGAATCCAACCGTCTGCTCAACATGGAAGAGGAGCTGCACAAGCGCATCATCGGCCAGGACGAGGCGGTCAAGTCCGTCTCCCGCGCCATCCGCCGCACCCGTGCAGGCCTCAAGGATCCGCGCCGCCCGTCCGGCTCCTTCATCTTCGCCGGCCCGTCCGGTGTGGGTAAGACCGAGCTGTCGAAGTCCCTGGCTAACTTCCTCTTCGGTTCGGATGATGACCTCATCCAGATCGACATGGGTGAGTTCCACGATCGCTTCACCGCTTCCCGCCTCTTCGGTGCCCCTCCGGGATACGTTGGCTACGAAGAGGGTGGCCAGCTGACCGAGAAGGTTCGCCGCAAGCCGTTCTCTGTCGTGCTTTTCGATGAGATCGAGAAGGCCCACAAGGAGATTTACAACACCCTCCTGCAGGTGCTGGAAGATGGCCGCCTTACTGACGGCCAGGGTCGCGTCGTCGACTTCAAGAACACCGTTCTTATCTTCACCTCGAACCTAGGCACCCAGGACATCTCGAAGCCGGTGGGCTTGGGCTTTACCGGTTCCTCCGAAAACGATTCGGATGCCCAGTACGACCGGATGAAGCAGAAGGTCAACGACGAGCTGAAGAAGCACTTCCGCCCAGAGTTCTTGAACCGTATCGATGACATCGTCGTCTTCCACCAGCTCACCCAGGAGCAGATTGTGGAGATGGTCGAGCTGCTCATCGGCCGCGTGGCCAAGCAGCTGGACGAGCGCGATATGGGCATCGAGCTCACGCAGAAGGCAAAGGACCTGCTGGCTAAGCGCGGCTTCGACCCAGTATTGGGCGCTCGCCCGCTGCGCCGCACCATTCAGCGCGAGATCGAGGATCAGCTCTCTGAGAAGATCCTCTTCGGCGAAATCGGCGCCGGCGAAATCATCACCGTCGACGTCGAGGGCTGGGACGGCGAGTCCAAGGACAACACGGGCGCGAAGTTCACCTTCAGCCCGCGCCCGAAGCCTCTGCCGGAGGACACCGAGGAGCCGCAGCTTGACGACGCCGAGGTGCGCGAAAACGACGCCGACTCCACCGACGCCGGCGAGCCCGACACCATCACCCCGGACGTCCCAGGCGATGGCGGCTCCACCGCCGCCGGAACCGACCTAGAGTCCGGCTCCGGTTCCGACTCCGATGACGACGGCCACAACCCGCCGCCAGCAGGTGCCGGCCAGCCGATGTAATTCGGTCCAACGGTTAAAGCCACCCAGCACTTCGCTTTCTGCGAGGCTGGGTGGCTTTTTCTGTGCAGTTCCGCGCGCTCGGACCCCATTTAGCCCGCGCAATCAGAAGATGCCGGTTTCCCGTCGAATCTTTTCCTTGGCCAAAACCTACTGCGCAGTAGGAACGGTGGAAGTGGAATTGCTAAAGTAAATGCTTATGGGACTTCAGTATCGTTCAAGAAAAAAGACCGGCAAGAATAGCTGGATCAACGTCTCCGGATCCGGCGCGTCGATGTCTACCAAGGTAGGACCGGTCACTTTTAATTCCCGCGGCGGCATGTGGGTGAACCTGCCGGGCGGATTCAATTTCCGCGGCCGCTGGCGTTAAACAGATCACACCTCCTGGATCGCGAACTGCGATTATAGCCGGCCATTATTAATCCCCTAAATAGGGAGGTGGAACAGGCCGGCGTCGTTTTGCTCGGCGAGGCCGTCGGCAAGCAGCGAAGCCAACGCCCGGGAGCGCTGCGCCGCATCGGGCCAGACCACGTCAATCTCGGACTGCGGCACCGGCCGCTCCGCCGCGCGCAGCACGTCCAGAATCTTGCCGCGCACCTGTCGATCCGTGCCGACGAATTTTTGCACGCGCTTTTTCGCCCGCGCCTGCTCCTCCGCACTCGGCTGCGGCCGGCCCGCCAACTGCCACGCACAGCTCGCGCGCAGCGGGCACTGCTCGCAGGACGGGTTCTTCGCCGTGCACACCAGCGCTCCCAATTCCATGAGCGCGGCCGAAAAACGCGGGCCATTGTCGGCCGGCAACAGCTCCGCCACGGCCGCTAACTCCCGCTTCGACGGTTGCGGCGCCAAGAACCTACCGTCCTCCGCGCGCGCATACACCCGCCGCACATTGGTATCGACCACCGGCACGTTTATCCCAAAGTGGAAGCACGCCACGGCCCGCGCGGTGTAGTCACCGATGCCCGGCAGGCGCAGCAGCTTATCGACGTCCGCCGGCACTTCACCCTCGCCAATGGCCGCCGCGCACTCCCACAGGCGCAGCGCACGCCGCGGATAGCCCAGCTTGCCCCAGGCGCGCAGTACCTCCGCCCGGGTGGCCTGGGCAAAGTCCGCCGGGGTGGGCCAGCGCCGCATCCATTCCTCCCACACCGGAGCCACGCGCGCGACCGGGGTTTGCTGGCTCATGACCTCGCTGAGCAGCACACCCCACGCGCTCGTGCCAGGCCGGCGCCACGGCAGGTCGCGTTCATTGGCATCGAACCAGGAAAGAAGAGCTTGCGAATCCATCGTGGGAGATAGTCTAGGGCATTAGAATGTGGCCTATGCCTTTACGTAATGTTGCCCACGAACCGCAGGCCGTATGGAAGGCCCTCAAAGCGGGAAATCAGCGTGTATTAGACGGCGAGACCGTCGACGTGCGCGAGATTTATAACCGCGAGGGCCTAACTCACGGCCAGGATCCCCGCGTGGTGGTCATTTCCTGTTCCGATTCCCGCGCCCCCATCGAGCACGTTTTCAACATCGGCTTCGGCGATGCCTTTGTCATCCGCACCGCGGGCCACATTCTTGACGACGCCGTCGTAGCCTCCCTCGACTACGCCCTCGCCGCCCTCAAACCCAACCTTTTGGTGGTCCTCGGCCATCAATCTTGTGGCGCGGTGGGCGCGGCTACCGGCTTCGTTGGCGGCGGCGAGCTACCCACCGGCCTGCAGCGACCCATTATCGAGAAGGTTGCCGCCTCCGCCCTAGTGGCGGGCCCCAATGCCACGACTGACGACGTCGAGCGGGAACACACTCGCCAGACCGTCGCCCAGCTGGTGGCCAGCGTGCCCAACGTGCGCCGCCTGCTGGACGAGGGCGCCCTGGGCGTTATTGGCGCGCGCTACCTGCTGGAAGACTCCAGCGTGGAAACCCTGCAGACCCTCGGCGTGAAGTAGCTCAGCCTGACACGCGGCGCGGGCTTAGCGCACCGGCCCGCACCCACCGCTTAAAATTGACAGCGTGACGCAGAAAAAGCCCCTACCTGAAGAGATCTACAAGCGCCGCCGCGTGGCGGCGCTCATCATCGTGCTCGTGCTGGCCGTGGTGCTGATCTGGGCGGCCGTGGCCGCCTTCGGGGGCAGCAGCGATGAGCCGGCCGATACCGCCGCCCCTGCATCCACGCCGGAGCAGACCTCGTCTTCTGCCGCCCCGGAGTCCTCCGAGGCTGCCTCGGAGACGGCTGCAGAGGCCGCGTCCGAGGGGGCATCGGAAAGCAAGGCGGCCGAAAGTGAGCCGTCGAGCGTTGCGCCTGCAAGCTCTGAGGCAGCCAAGGAGACCTGCGATCTCGCGGACCTCCAGGTGCGCACCTCCATGCTGAACTACTCCGTGCCGGAAGGCGAGCTGCCGAAGTTCTTCATGACGGTCACCAACCCCACGGCCGCGGACTGCAAGATCGACCTGGACAAGAACTTGCTGCGCTTCGAGGTCTACAAGATGGCCGATAACCAGCGTGTATGGTCCGATACGGATTGCTACGCCTCCGTGCAGACCGGCTCGCAGACCTTCCCGGCCGGCAAGGACGTGAAATTCGAGGCCGAGTGGTCCCGCCAGGCTTCCAAGCCGGGCGAGTGCACCGACCGCCCCGCGGCCGAACCTGGGGCCTACTTCGCCCACACCGTCATCGGCGATAACTCCTCCCCGCCGCAGGACTTCACGCTGCGCTAGGCGCTATCCCGACACCGCGGCGATGGCCTGCCCCAGCGTCCCGGCCTGGTGCACGCGCATGCCCTCTACCGGCTCGATATCCCCGCGTGGGACAATCGCGTTCTTATAGCCCAGCCGCGCGGCCTCCATCAAGCGCCGCTCCACATTGGCCACCGGCCGCAACTCTCCGGCCAAGCCCACCTCGCCGATGACCACCGTCTTGGCCGGCAGCGGCTGTTCGTGCAGCGAGGACCATGTTGCCAGCGCCACCGCCAGATCCGTGGCGGTCTCCGTAATCCGCATGCCGCCCACCGTGGCGACATAAGCATCCTTATCGTTGGTGCGTTGGCCGGCGCGCGCCTGCAGCACCGCAAGCACCATCGGCACGCGGTTGGAGTCTAGCCCGGTCACCACGCGCCGCGGGTTCTTTGCAACCGGGTCCACCGTCAACGCCTGCACCTCCGCGAGTATCGGCCGCACGCCGTCCATCGCGACCGTTACGGCCGAGCCATCCGGCGTCGTGCCGCGGTGCGATAGAAACAGCCCGGAAGGGTCCGCGACTTCCCGAATGCCGCCGGCCGTCTGCTCGAAGCACCCCACCTCGTCGGTGGCGCCAAAGCGATTCTTGATGCCGCGCAGCATACGCAGGCTGGATTGGCGGTCGCCCTCGAAGTTCAAGACGACGTCGACAAGATGCTCCAGCACGCGCGGGCCGGCCACGTTGCCGTCCTTGGTCACGTGGCCCACCAGCAGCACCGGAATGCCGGTGGACTTCGCCAGCGAAGTCAGCGCGGCCGTCACCGCGCGCGATTGCGCCACGCCGCCCGATACGCCCTCCACGCCCACGGCGTGCATGGTCTGCACCGAATCGACGATGATGAGGCTCGGCTTGAGCTTATCCACGTGCCCAAAGACCGCATCCAAGTTGGACTCGGCCGCCAAATACAGCGATTCCTGCAGCGCCCCGGTGCGTTCGGCGCGGGAGCGGACCTGACCGGCGGATTCCTCGGCCGTCGCATAGAGCACGGTGCGGCCGAGCTGGGCCCACCGCGAGGCTACTTCCAGCAGCAGCGTGGATTTGCCCACGCCCGGCTCGCCGGCCATGAGCACCACTGAGCCGGGCACAATGCCGGTGCCTAGCACGCGGTCGAGCTCGCCGATGCCGGTGCGCACCGTCTTGGTCGCCTGCGCCCCAATCTTGGTTATCGGCTGCGCCGGGCTCGACGGCGCTACGCCCTTGCTTGCCGACGCCCCCGCTGTCCCAGGCCTCGCCACCACCGGCGCCCGTTCCTCCAATGTGCCCCAGGACCCGCAGTCGGGGCAGCGCCCCAGCCATTTCGGCGAGACATAGCCGCATTCGGAACAGGTATGGATGGGGCGAGATTTCTTGGCCATGGCCTCTAGCCTAAAACACGCAAACGCCTCCGGCCCGAAACGGGCTGGAGGCGGGGATTTAGGGCGGCGCGGCTTAGTTCTTTGGAGCCTCGGAGGAGTAGCCCTCGGAGGACTCGACGTCGCGGTCGAATTCGCCGGACTGCATCTGGGTGGCGGCAATGGTGGCGTCCACGTCGAAGGAACCATTGGAGAACTCGAAGGTAACCGGGCGGTCGCCGGCGTAGCCAAAGTCATCGTTCTTCAGCGTGGTGGCGATGTACTGGACGGTCTCGGAATCCTGCTGGGTGGTCGCGTCCAGGTTCTTCTGGGAATCCGCGATGATGGACTGGTCGCGGTGCAGCGGCTGAGCCTTGTCCATCTCTACACGCTGGCCGTCGACCTTGACGGACTCCAGGGAGATGACATCGGTGTCGTAGCCCTGGTTTACGGCGGTGAACTTCAGGGCAGCGGAGCCGTCCGGTTCTACCAGGATGGTGACATCGCGAACCGCAACCTTGTTGTCTTCCGTGCTTGCAGAAGCGCCATCGACCGCAGCCACCTTGTCAGCGGTCTGGGCGACCTGGCCCGCCGAGCAAGAAGCCAGCGCCAGAGCGGAGACGGCGGTAACGGAAATAATGGCACCGCGGCGGGCGGCGGACTTCAGGGACTGCACGTTGAGCATCCTCCATCAATTGCGATCACAGGGCTTGTCAACGCTTTAGCCTAGTCCCTTTCGCATTAAAGTACACAGTTTGTCCCAAACCGGGCGGGTAGACCGTGGGGGTATACGGGGGTATCCGCAGGCGGGGCGGTCGTGCGTGATAAAATGGCGGCCTTAGTCAACCGGGATAAATCGGGAACACAAGGAGTGGCAATGGAGTATAAGGTCGGCGAGGTCGTCGTCTACCCGCACCACGGTGCGGCCGTCATCGAGGATATCGAGACCCGCGAGATGGGCGGCGAGACGCTGGAATACTTGGTGCTGCACATCAACCAGTCCGACCTAGTCGTCCGCGTGCCCATCAAGAATGCCGATAACGTCGGCGTGCGCGACGTCGTGGGCAAAGAGGGCCTGGAAAAGGTCTTTTCCGTGCTGCGTGACGAGGACGTCGAAGAGGCCGGCAACTGGTCCCGCCGTTATAAGGCCAACCAGGAGCGCCTCGCTTCCGGCGATATCAATAAGGTTGCCGAGGTCGTTCGCGACCTGTGGCGCCGCGACCAGGACCGTGGCCTTTCGGCCGGCGAGAAGCGCATGCTGGGCAAGGCCCGCACTATCCTGGTGGGCGAGCTCGCGCTGGCCAAGCCGGTCGATGAGAAGAAGGCCGACACCATGATGGAAGAAATCGATGCCACCATCGAGCGCCACCGCGCGGCCGGATTGGTAGACGATAAGTCCATCACCACCGATATCGACAACGACATCGATCTCGATGACCTCTCCTTCGACGACGAAGACTAAACCGCGCGTCATCGCGCTCATCGCGGCCGCCGGCCAGGGCACCCGGCTCGGTGCTGAGGTGCCCAAGGCTTATGTTGAGCTGCGCGGGCGCACCCTCCTGGAGCGCTCCGTGCGCGCGCTGCTGGCCTCCGGCGTGGTCGATGAGGTCATCGTGCTGGTCAGCCCAGACATGGAGCCCGAAGCCGCCCGCATCATCGGCCGCATCGACACCGCAGGCGCTAAAGACACCACCAACGCCGCGCCCATCCGCCTTGTGCACGGCGGCAGCGAGCGCGCCGATTCCGTGTGGGCCGGCCTGCAGGCAATCCCCGACGACGACGCCGTGGTGCTCATCCACGATGCAGCCCGGGCGCTGACTCCGCCGGCGATGGTGCGGGGCGTCGCCAAGCGCGTGCTCGAAGGCGCCCCCGCGGCCGTGCCAGTGGTTCCCGTGGCCGATACCATCAAGGAAGTCGCGGCCGACGCCGTGGTGAGCACTCCCGACCGCTCCCGCCTGCGCGCCGTGCAAACCCCGCAGGCCTTCCGCCTGTCTGCGCTGCGCCAAGCCAACCTCGATTATTGGGCCGAGCAGCCCGAATTCACCGCCACGGATGACGCCAGCCTCATGGAATGGCACGGCGAGCGCGTGGCAACCGTGCCGGGCGATACCCTGGCGTTCAAAATCACCACGCCCATCGATCTCACCCTGGCCCACGCCCTGACCGAGGAGACCCATGACTAACCCGATTATCCCGCGCGTTGGCATCGCCACCGACGCCCACCAGATCGAGGCCGGCAAGGACTGCTGGATCGCCGGCCTGCTCTTCGAGGGCGATGCTGGCTGCGAGGGCCACTCCGATGGCGACGTGGTAGCGCACGCGCTTGTCGACGCCCTCTTATCCGCCTCCCACCTCGGCGACCTCGGCTCCTTCGTGGGTGTCGGCAGGCCCGAATACGATGGCGTTTCGGGTGCGAAGCTGCTGCGCGAATGCAGGGAACTGCTCGAATCCGAGGGTTTTATCATCGGCAACGCTGCCGCCCAGCTCATCGGTCAGACCCCCAAGATGGGTCCGCGCCGCGCAGAGGCCGAGGCTGTGTTAAGTGAGATCCTTGGTGCCCCCGTGTCCGTCTCTGCCACCACGACGGACCATATGGGCTTTACCGGCCGTAAGGAGGGCCGCGCGGCGGTTGCCACGGCCGTCGTCTGGCGCGCCTAGCCCACCACACTAACCCCGCGCACGCGTCAATTAGACTGGGTGGCGTGAGTACTTTGCGCATTTATGACACAGCCACCCGCAGCCAACGCGATTTCGAGCCGATTCGCCCCGGCCACGCCTCCATCTATCTGTGCGGCGCCACCCCGCAGGCCCAGCCGCACATCGGGCACTTGCGCTCCGGCGTCGCCTTCGACATCCTGCGCCGCTGGCTGCTCGCCCAGGGCTATGACGTAGCCCTGGTGCGCAACGTCACCGATATCGATGACAAGATCCTCACCAAGGCGGCCGAGAATAATCGCCCCTGGTGGGAGTGGGTGTCCACCTATGAGCGCGAGTTCACTAAGGCCTATAACACCCTGGGCGTTCTTCCTCCTTCGGTAGAGCCGCGCGCAACCGGCTTTGTCACCCAGATGGTCGACTATATGCAACGGCTTATCGACGCCGGCTTTGCCTACCCCGCCGATGGCTCCGTCTACTTTGACGTTGCCGCGTGGACCAAGGCCGAAGGCTCCGATTATGGTTCGCTGTCCGGCAACAAGGTTGAGGAAATGGAGCAGGGTGAGGGCGAGGATTCCGCAAAGCGCGGGCCTCAGGACTTTGCGCTGTGGAAGGCCGCGAAGCCGGGTGAGCCCAGCTGGCCCACCCCGTGGGGCGACGGCCGCCCTGGCTGGCACCTGGAGTGCTCGGCCATGTCCACCTATTACCTGGGCTCTAATTTCGATATCCACTGCGGCGGCCTGGACCTGCAGTTCCCGCACCACGAGAACGAAATAGCGCAGTCGCATGCGGCCGGCGATAAGTTCGCCAACTACTGGATGCACAACCACTGGGTGACGATGTCGGGCGAAAAGATGTCGAAGTCGCTGGGTAACGTGCTGTCCATCCCAAATATGCTCGAGCTGGTGCGCCCGGTGGAGCTGCGCTACTACCTGGGTTCGGCACACTATCGCTCCGTGCTGGAGTACTCGGAGGCCGCGCTGACCGAGGCCGCCGCTGGCTACCGCCGCATCGAGGATTTCCTCGGCCACTTCGACGATCTGGAGCTTGGCGAGTGGACGCAGGGCTTTGCAGACGCGATGAATGATGACATCGCGGTGCCCAAGGCTTTGGCAGAAATCCACACCACCGTCCGTGCTGGCAATAAGGCGCTCGCGGCCGGCGATGAGGCCGAGGCACGCACGCTGGCTGGCCAGGTCCGCGCGATGGCGCACGTACTTGGTTTTGACCCGCTGGAGTGGGAAGATGGAGCGCAAGCTAGCGGGGCGGATGCCGCGCTGGATGCGCTGGTACAAGCTGAGCTGGAGCGGCGCACCCAGGCGCGCGCGGATAAGGACTTCGCTACTGCCGACGCCGTCCGTGACCGCCTCGCGGCCGCCGGCATCACCATCACCGATACCCCAGACGGCCCGACCTGGTCGCTGGCGCAGCGTTAAGCACTCCGAAAGGACATAAATTATGGCACGTACCCACGGCCGCGGTGGCGCGGGAATCCGCAAGACCAATAAGAAGGGCGCTACCAAGGGCTCCGGCGGCCAGCGCCGTAAGGGCTTGGCCGGTAAGGGCCCGACGCCCAAGGCAGAGGACCGCATCTACCACGCCAAGCACAAGGCCAAGCTGGAGCGTGACCGCCGCAATGCCGGCCGCCACCAGAAGGAGACCGCCGAGATGGTCGTGGGTCGCAACCCGGTCATCGAGTGCCTGCACGCTAAGGTGCCGGCTACCACGCTCTACATCGTGGCCGGTACCCGCAACGACAAGCGACTGTCCGAGGCCGTGGCCATGTGCAATACCCGCAATATCCCCATCATCGAGGTGCAGCGCCACGAGATGGACCGCATGACCGGTAACGGCATGCACCAAGGCATCGGGTTGCAGATCCCGCCGTATAAGTACGCCGATGTCGATGAGCTCATCGCCCGTGCGGCCGAGAACGCACGCCCAGGCATGTTCGTCATCTTGGATAACATCACCGACCCGCGCAACCTCGGCGCGGTCATCCGCTCTGTGGCGGCCTTCGGCGGCGATGGCGTCATCATTCCTGAGCGCCGCTCCGCCTCCGTAACCGCGGTGGCGTGGCGTACCTCGGCCGGCACGGCGGCGCGCCTGCCGGTTGCCCGCGCGACGAATATCACCCGCACCGTGCAGCAATTCCAAAAGAGCGGCTACCAGGTCGTCGGCCTGGATGCCGGCGGCGAGCACACGCTGGATACCTATAATGGCGCGACGGATCCCGTGGTGATCGTCATTGGTTCCGAAGGCAAGGGCATCTCCCGCCTCGTGCGCGAGAATTGTGACGTCATCATGTCCATCCCGATGACGGACTGGGTCGAGTCCCTCAATGCTTCCGTCGCGGCCGGTTCCGTACTCTCCGAATTCGCACGCCAGCGCCGCGCGGCCCAGTAACCTCCGGCGAGGTTTCTAGCCGCTTTCCGCCCAGGGCGGCAGCCACTTAATGGTTCCATCCACCCTGGCCAGGCGGCCGCGCAGCGGCGGGGCGTTAGGGTCATCGTCGTTGACGCCGTTGTGGTACGGACAGGCGATGGTGAGGTTTTCGGGGTTGGTCTCGCCGCCGTGGCGCCACGCGGTGAGGTGGTGGACTTGGCATTCATCGGCGGGGTAATTGCACTGCGGCCACGGGCAGGTGGGATTTTCCGCGGCGGCCATGGTGCGCTGCTTCGGCGAGGCGAGCCGCTCGGTGCGGTACAGGTTCACCGGGCCTTTCACGGGGTGGATCAGAGTCACATAGCCGTGCGCGGTAAAGGCGCGACGCACTAGGTCCGCGCCGGTTATCCGGGCACCATTGGTCAGCTGCAGGGTGATGTCATCGCCCGCGGTGTCGACGACGCGATCGAGCTCGTCCAGGCGCAGCACCACATTTGTGGTCACGGTCGTAGGGGAAGTCGCGGCGGTGCCTTGAAAAATCTTGCGCACCGAATCGAGTGGGGCGTCCTTATCGAGCGCGGCGTGCATATCCGCGATGTCCGCAGACTTGCCGGTAATCGTCATGGTCCACGGCCCATCGGCGCGGCGGTAGAGCTTGACACCGGGCTTGCGTTGCGGTGGGCCTTTAATCTCACGCACGCGCTGGCGCCCCTGCTTGTCGACGTCCGACGCATCCCCCTTCATCCCACATAGCTCCCGTCGCAGCGCCCAGGCCTGGCGCTTACTCTTCAGCTTGGTGGCGTGGCGCTCGATGGCCAGCAGCGCGGTGAGGCTGTGCTCGTTGGTGCGGGCCGCGGTGATGGATCCGCGCTGGAGGCGGCTAAAGGCGGTGGGGCCGAAGTAGGTATCGGCGAGGGCAAGCAGGCGGGCGGCGGTGGTGTCGGGGCAGCCGGCGTCGATAAGCGCGCGCTTAGTAAGGCCGTGGCAGTCGGCGATAATGTCCATGCCGGCGGCCAGGCCTGTCAAGAAATTCTGTAGCGCGTTCACGGCTCCACACGTTAAGTGCGGGTGCACGCCGGCGCGCGGTGCGTGGCGCGCAGCTGTGGATAACTAGGCCTGCGCGTCGTCGAGGCCGAAGAACTCACGGACTTTATCCACAGCGCGGAAGGAATCCGTATTTGGGCCTATGCGTGGGTCGGTTTTCATGCTAGAGGGAATCACGTGGCCGAGGCCCTCCATGGTCCACAGCTCGACGGGGAAATCGCCGTCGTATGCGGTGGCGGTGACATCCGCGGTGGGGTGGTAGTCGCGGGGTGGCTGGCAGCCATTGGCCAGCGCGAAGTGCTCGGCGGTGGCCGGGGCGGAAAGCACACGGCCGCGGGTGCGCTCGGCGTCCAGCCCGGCGACCCCGCCCTCGTATGGCGCGTACGGGTCGGCGGTGCCGTGGAAAAACAGCAGCGGCGTGGGCCGGTAACCGTCCGGGTTGCTGGGCGCGTGGTTGTCGCCCTCGCCCAGGGTGGAGGCGAAGATGCAGGCGCGGGTGAGGCTAAAGGGGGCGTCGAAAAGCAAGCGGAGCACCATCTGCCCGCCATTGGAGTAGCCGCAGGCAAAGGTGCGGCCGGTGCCGAACTCGCGCCGCATCTCCTCGACGAGGAAGGCGGTAAAGGCGACGTCGTCCACGTTCTCCGCGCGGGCGGTGACGGGCAGGATGCTGCGGCAATCGTTGAAATGGCGGTCGACGCCGTCGGGGTAGACGAGGACGGTATTGGTGGCGTCGGCAAGCTCGTCGAAGGTGCCGTTAGTAAAGCGGCGCATCACGTTTCCGGACTGCAGCGAGCCGTGGAAGAAGAGCAAGAGGTTCGGGCGCGGGCCGGGGTTATCCGGCGCGATGACGAGAAAGCGGCGGGTGCGGCCATCCACATCCGCGGTGCGGCGGTGTACGTGCATAGCCGCCCAGTCTAGTCGGCGTGGTGCTCTTCGGCGGTGCTGTGGCAGTCGGCGTGGAAGCGCTTTGCGGCGACCTCGTCGCGCACCGCCTTTTTATTGCGCTGCCAGCCAATGAGGCGGCACACCAGGTAAATGACAAAAGAAATCGTGGTAACAAAGACCGAGACCGGAAGGCCGGGCGCGAGCGATAAGACAAAGCCACCGACGGCCGAGACCTCGGCGAAAATGGTGGCCCACATGACCGCGCGCAGGGGCGAGGAAGTGATCTGCACGGCCGCCGCACCGGGGGTGATGAGCAGCGCCATGACGAGCAGCGAGCCGACGATTTGTACCGACTGCGCGGCCGCCAAGCCTACGAGCACGGCGAAGGCGACGGAAATGAAGCGGGTGGGTACGCCGGCGGCCTGGGCCATGACCGGGTCGGCCGAGGCGAAGAGCATGGGCCGCCACAGGATGGCGACGGCGGCGAGGATCACTACGGTGGTTGCGGCCAAAAGCCATACCGAGGCCGAAGAGACGCCGACGATCTGGCCGGTCAGCAACGTCATCGCGGTATTCGCGTTGCCGGGGTAGAGGTGCAAAAACAGCACCGAGAGGCCCAAGCCAAAGCTCATGACCACGCCGATGGCGCTATCTTGTTGGCCTTTGAAGCCCAGTACGGCGAGGATGATGGCGGCCACGATGGCGCCGGCCACGGCGCCGAAGCCGAGGTTGAGGCCGAAGAGCAGCGCGGCCGAGGCGCCCATAAGTGCGAGCTCGGAGGTGGCGTGGACGGAAAAGGACATCTGGCGCAGCACGATGAGCGAGGTCATCACGCCGGACAGGATGCCCAGCAGCGCGGAGGCGATAAGCGAGGACTGCACAAAGTCCACGCTGAGCAGGTACTGGGTGTCTTCCATAAAGCTAGACAACGATGAGCCTCCCATCGACGTTTAAGACGTTGACCTTGGAACCGTAGAGCTCGGAAAGGACATCGGAGCGCATGACCTCATCCACGGTGCCGAAAGTATGGCCGCCGGGGGCGAGGTAGAGCACCTTATCGGTCACCCCGAGCACCGGGTTGATTCCGTGGGTGACAAACATGATGGAGGTGCCGCGCTCGCGGCGCAGCGCATCCAGCTTGTCCACGGTGTCCTGCTGGCGCGCCGGGTCGAGCGAGAGCAGCGGCTCGTCGGCGAGGATGAGCTCGGGGTCGTTGGCCAGCGCTTGGGCCTGGCGGATGAGCTGCTGCTGGCCGCCGGAAAGCTGGCCGACACGGCGGTCGCGCAGGCCGGTGGCACCGACCTCGGCGAGGAGCTCGTCGACGCGGTGGCGGGGCGGGCGGCGGCGTCGGAAAGCGCCGTGTGCCAGGGAGAGCGAGACTAAGTCGCGGGCGCGCAGGGGCAGGTCGGCCGGGAACATGCGTTGTTGCGGGATGAAGCCGACGCGGCAGTTAACGTCGACGCTGCCGGCCGTGAGCTTGCGGGTTCCCAAGATGGTGCCGAGCAGGGTGGATTTGCCCACGCCATTGGGGCCCAAAACGGCGATAAACTCGCCGCGGTCAACGGCGAGGTTAAGGCTGGACCACAGCGGGGCAACCGCTGCGTCATGAAAGTGGATGAGCACTAGAGCTTCCCCAGGGAATCGGTGACCTCGTCATAGTAGGTCCAGAATTCTTTGCCATCCGGCGGGGTTTCGCCGATTTCGACGATAGAGACGTCCGCATCCTCCGCGGCGGACTTGATGCGGCCGGCGGTATCGGTTTCGGTCTGTGGGTTAAAGATGAGCAGGTCTACCTTGTCCTCTTTAATCGCCTTGGTGAAGGCTGCGAGGTCGGCCGCGGTGGGCTCGCCCTCAGAAATGGTGGCCTTGCGGTAGCCCTCTGGGGTGACATCCTTGCCGGAGGTGTACTTCATGATGTAGTCCGCAATCGGCTCGGTCTGCGCGTAGGAGAGGTCGCCCGGCAGTTCCTTGAGCTTGTCGCGCAGGCGGTCGACGTGGGAGTCCACGCGCTCGGTGCTGGCGTTCGCATCGGTATTGAGCTCGTTGATCTGGTCAGCGATACTTCTTGCGACCTCGTCGAGCGCGGCCGGGTCGTACCAAATGTGCTCGTTGCCCTCGATATTGGTGACCTTCTTCGGGTCCTTCTTGGCGGTGGCCTTAGCAGCGTCGATGGTCATGACATTGGGGTCATCGGCCAGCTTGCCGTGATCGGTCAGCGGCAGGGCGGAGACGATATTGTCCTGGTCGGAGACGGCCTGGTAAATCCAGGAATCGTAGCCGCCGCCGTTGACCACGAGCAGGTCCGCGTCCTCGGCCTTGGCGATATCGGCCGCGGAAGGCTCGAAGTGGTGCGGGTCAACGCCGTTGCCCTCGACGATGGGCTTGACCTCGATGTCCACGCCGGAGGCGGTATCGGCCACGGCTTGGGCGACGTCGGCCCAGATGGAGGTGGACGCGACGATGGAAATCTTCTTCTGGGCGCCCGGCTCGGCGGCCGAGTCCTCGGTGTCGGAAGAGCAGGCGGTGGCGGTCAGCAGGAGGCCACCGGCCGCGAGGAGGGCTGCGGATGCGCGAAGTGAGGTATGCATAGTTTCCAGTGTGCGTTTGATGGGAACCATTGTCAATTGAATATGCATTGAAAATACGGCCGCGGGGTATGCTTGCAGCCATGGTGAAACGCAGCCCCACCCGCAAAACGCTGGCCTCGCTGGCCGCCGAGCTGGGTGTTTCGCGCACGACGGTATCCAATGCCTATAGCCGGCCGGACCAGCTTTCGGCCGCAACACGCGAGCGCATCCTGGCGGCGGCGAAGGCGCGGGGGTATCCCGGGCCGGACCCCACGGCCCGCAGCCTGCGCACTCGCCGCGCGGGCTCGGTGGGCGTGCTGCTGACCGAGCACCTGTCCTATGCCTTCGAGGACATGGCCTCGGTGGATTTCCTGGCCGGCATGGCAGAAGCCTCGGCCGGCGCGCAGACCACGCTCACCCTCATCCCGGCCGGTCCGGAGGGCGAGGCGGAGGCGGCCAGCCTGGTGGGCTCGGCCGCGGTGGATGGCTTTGTGGTCTACTCCGTGGCGGCCGGGGACGCCTACCTCGAGGCGGCGCGCGGCCGCGGGCTGCCGGTGGTGGTCTGCGATCAGCCGACGGATTCGGGCCTGCCGTTCGTGGGCATCGATGACCGCGCGGCGATTGCCCCGGCCGCCCGCGCGCTGGTGGAGGCCGGCCACCGCAAGATCGGCGTGCTGGCGATTCGCCTCAAGCGCGAGCGCCACGATGGCCCCATTTCGTGGGGTGAGCTCCAGGGCGCCGATATGCACGTGCAGCGCGCCCGGGTCATGGGTGCCATGGACGTCTTTGCGCAGGCGGGCATCGCGCCGGAGACCGTGCCCGTGGTCACCCAGCACATCAACGATGCGCACACCACGCGGGCGGCCGCGCAGTTGCTTCTCGACGCCCACCCCGACCTCACCGCCGTCCTGTGCACCACCGACTCGATGGCGCTGGGCGTGATGACCTATGCGCGCGAGCGGGGCATCGACATTCCCGGTGAGCTGTCCGTTACCGGCTTCGACGGCATTGATGCGGCGCAGCGCCTTGGCTTGACGACGATCGTCCAACCCAATAAAGCCAAAGGCGCGGCCGCCGGCCACATGCTCGCTAAGCTCATCGCCGGCGCCAAGGGTGCGGACGCGAGCGAAACTGCGGTTGCAACTGAGTCGGCTGCAGCCAAGCAGGCCGCTGCAAGGCCGGCCGATGCGGAACCGGCAATGCCTGGGCCAGCGGTGGCGGAGCCGGCGGTGCCGCGGCGCGTGCTGCAGACCAGCTTCGCGGCGGGGCGGACGGTGGCGCCGCCGCGTTAGGAGCGCTGTACTCCACAGCGCTGTGCTAGTCTGCGCCGCACTAGGCTGCGCCGCCGGCGTCGGGGCGGCCGACATGGGCCGCGCGGGCGGCGGCGAGTTCGGTGAGGAAGTGGGCGACGGCGTCGACGTCGGCAAGCTGCACTACGGCCGCCGTATCGCCCTCGCCGACCTTGACGCCGACGTCTGGTGGCTGGTGCAGGGCGCGGAAACCATCCTCGTCGGTGACATCATCGCCTAAGAAAACCACGGCGGTGGCTCCGGTGCGCTCGCGCAGGTTTTCAATCCACGTGCCCTTGGTGGCCTGGGTGGCGGAAAACTCCACCACGGACTTGCCGGCCGTGCGCGGGAAGCCGCCCGGATCGAGCGCGAGGCCGGCCTCATAAGCTTGGGCGGCAGCCTCTGGATCGGAATCCTCGAGCGCGCGCAGGTGCAACACGCGCTGGAAGGGCTTGACCTCGATATCCGCGCCGGGGAAGCGCTCCATGATCTCGCGAATCTCGGCTTCCTTGGTGGCGAGGTGATCGCGCATCGCGGGGGTCAGATCTGTCTCCTCCCACGAGGATTCGGCGCCGTGGGAGCCGCCGAAGACAACGGGCTCGCGCAGTGGGCACACGCGCTTGAGGCCTTCGAGGTGGCGGCCGGAGAGAACGGCCGCGGTGGTGTCCGGCAGGTGGGCCAGTTTATCCAGGGCGCTCAGTGATTCCTGGTTCATTTCGACCTCATAGATAGCCGTGGCGAAGGGGGAGAGCGTGCCGTCGAAATCCGAGACCACCGCGAGGTGCTCGGCGGCGGCAAGGGCCTTGATGGCAGTTGAAAGCGTCATGGCTTATAGCCTACGCAACTAACCGCCGAGGGAAACCAACTTGATAGACGGCGAGTCCACTTCATCGGTGACCAGTTCCAAGACCAGTTGGTTATTGGAATTGACGGTGTAGTGGAAATCGTGGTCCGCTGAAATCAGGTTGCGCAGTAGGTTATCGGCCCACACGGACGCGCCGTGGCAATCTTCGGCGGTCTCGTCAAACTCCACCTCATCAAAGTGGAGGCGGTTGCCCTCGCGGATGTTTTGGCGCTCATCATCGGCGGAATAGGTCACTTTGCCCACCATTTGGGCGCACCCGGTGGTGCCCACCATCGTGGATTGACCAAAGCTCAACGTGGGTGCCTGCGGGATGGACTCCGGGATGGTGGAGGCGGCATCCGGGGTGGTGTTGATGGAGACTACCTGCCACTGCTTATCCAAGATCTGCTCATCGCCAGGGGCTTGGGGTTCCTCGTCGCCGGAACCACAGCCGGCCAGTAGTGCGGCGGCGCAGGTCGCGGCAATGGGCGCTGCGGCCAGGCGGGTAAAGCGAGACATCATGCGCCCGCCCCCTGTTCTTCTGCTTGGCGCAGGCAGCCCAGGAAGGACTGGGACCATAGCTGCACGTCGTGCTCGGTGACCTGCTGGTGCATGGTGAGCATGCGCTGGGTCATGGTTGAGGGGGCGTCGTCAAGCGCCTTGAGCGCATTGAGCAAGGCGGCCTTAACGGACTCGATATCGAAGGGATTGCACAGGTAGGCCTGGCTGAGCTCATCGGCCGCGCCGGCGAACTCGGAGAGCACCAGCGCGCCCGAGCCATCGTCGTGGCAGGCCACGTATTCCTTGGCCACCAGGTTCATGCCGTCCTTGAAGGGGGTGACCAGCATGACATCGGCCATGCGGTAGTAGCAGCGCAGGAGGCTCTTGGCCACGCCGCGGTGCTGGTAGTGCACCACCGGGTGACCCACGCGGGCAAAGCGGCCGTTAATGCGGCCAACGGCTTCTTCCACCTTGGAGCGGGTGGCCTTGTAATGGTCGAGGCGCTCGCGCGACGGCGTGGCGAGCTGCACCAGCGTCACCTCCTCCGGGTCGAGCGCGCCGGTGTCCAGCAGTTCCTCGAAGGCGGTCAGCCGCTGCAGGATGCCCTTGGTGTAATCGAGGCGATCCACGCCCAAAATAATGCGCTGGGGCGAGCCTAACTCTTCGCGCAGCTTGGCGACGTCCCCCTTCTCCTCCCCAGTGAACGCGGCAAAGTCTTTCGCGGCGATGGAAATGGGGAAGGCGCCCACGCCGATGGTGCGCCCCTGCGGCAGGCGAATATGCGCGGTGACCTCGCGGGTGCTGGCCTCGCCTTGTACGTCGAGGCCCTGGCGTCGGGCAAGCTCCAAGAAGTTGCGGGCATTGGCCTCCAAGTGGAAGCCGATGAGATCCGCGCCAAGCAGCCCGCGCACGAGCTCCTCGCGCCACGGCAGCTGGCGGAAGAGATCGGCAGAAGGGAAGGGGATGTGCAGGAAGAATCCGATGGTGAGATCCGGGCGCTTCTGGCGCAGGATGCCGGGCAAAAGCTGCAGCTGGTAGTCCTGTACCCACACGGTGGCGCCCTCGGCGGCGGCTTCGGCTACTTCATCTGCGAAACGCAGGTTGACCTCGCGATAGGCGTGCCACCAATCGCGGTCATAGGTGGGGGTGACGATGAGATCGTGGTAGAGCGGCCACAAGGTGGCATTAGAAAAACCCTCATAAAAGCCCTCGAAATCGGACTCGGTGAGCTTGACTGGGTGCAGCAGCACGCCGGTATCGGTGCGGAAGGGCTCTGGCGCGGCATCGGCCACACCGGGCCAGCCCACCCAGCATCCCTGGTGGGACTCGAGGACTGGAGACAAAGCGGTGACCAGACCGCCCGGTGAGGGCGTCCAGGTATGGCTGCCATCGGGCCGGGTTTCTAGATCTACCGGCAGGCGGTTGGCCACCACCACGAAGTCATTGCCACGCTCACTCATGGTGCAAGAATAACTTAAGACTTCTTGGTGGACTTCTTCGTTGCCTTCTTGGAGGCCTTCTTCGTCGCCTTTTTGGTGGCCTTCTTTGTAGCCTTCTTGGTCGACTTCTTCGTCGATTTCTTGGTGGACTTCTTAGTCGACTTCTTGGTGGACTTCTTGCTGGACTTCTTCGGAGCGGCGTCGGCCTGCTCCGCCAGCACCTTCTTGTGCACCAGGCCCTTTGGCTCCACGCCCAGCATGGACATCAGGGTCACGCCGTCGAGGAAGTCCTGCGCATAGGTGGCCACGATGCGGCGGGCTGCGCGGGAGGTCTCCTCCTCAAGGGCGTGATTCTGGTCAGCCTGTGGGTGGGTGTCTTGGACCTTGGGTGGCACGACGTGTCCTCCTGAACGTTGTGGAAACTACTTAAGCGCTTGCAAGAAAAGCTATCAGAGCAAATATTGTACGCTACCGGCGGCGTTTAGGGCCGCTCGGGTCCGGATTCGGTGCCCGGTTGCTCCGGTTTCTGGGCACGAAAGGTTTCGGTGCCGGGCACGGTATAGGTGGTCTTCTCGCGCTGCTGCGGCTGCGCCGGCCACTGGGAATCTTCCGGCCACAGGTCCGCGGCCGAGCGGGTATGCGGCGCATGGTTTTGGGCCTCGTGGCGCGGGTGCTGCTGCGGCGGCTTCGGCCCGAGCTTGGGTGGTAACTCCGGGCGATTGACGCGCGGGGCAAACGGGGACATCGGCACGCGCGGGATGCGCGGGGCCTTGCGGGCCAAGTGCGTGGCCTTATGGAAGGAGAAGCGGCCGATGCGCTTGAAGGTGGTGTACGGGCGGAAGTACTGCGGGCGGCGCAGGCGGCGAGCCACACGCTCGCCCAGTACTACGCCGGCGGCCAGGGCGCCGGAGATGGCCAGCGCCATCGCCATATTGGTAAAGCCGGTAATCATCTGCTCATTGAGAGAGGCGTACATGCCGCGGTAGAGCATGAGGCCGGGCAGCATCGGCGTATAGCCCACGATCATGGTGATAAGCGGCGGAATTCCCCAGCGGCGCGACATCAAACCGCCGGCGAGGCCAACGACCACCGCGGAAAGACCAGAGGCAATCACCGGGCCGACGCCGAAGGGCACCACCACGAAGTAATAGAAAATCATGCCGGCTGCGGCCGTAAGGCCAGACATGGTGATCTCAATCCAGGCTGCGCCGCAGGCCAGCGCAAAGGCAGCAGAACCCGTGCCGCCGAGCAGCACTAGCAGTGGAATTTCGTGGTAGACCGGTGGGGCCAGCGTGGCCAGCGGCGGCAGGTTAAAGCCCAGCGAATCGGCCAGCTGGATGCCCACACCGACGCCGGCGATGATGGCGCCGGTAGATAGCAGCGCCTCAAAGAAGCGGGCGGAGGAGGTAACGGGGGCGCGCGTGATGCCGTCGACAAGCGATTGCACCAACGTCAGCCCCGCCACCAGCACGATGATGCCGGAGGCAATGATCTGCGTGGGCGAGAAATTAATGCCGAAGGAGGCTGCGACGTTGTACAAAATGGCGGCCGGGAAGACGGCGAAAAAGCCGCCGACCGCATTCTGATAAAAGGGCGGCAGGCGGTAATTGGCCAACCAGGCGTTCAAGCCCATGATGAACGCGGAGACCACAAACGCCACCACGCCGACGAGCAGGTCGCCGCCAAGCATCATGGAAATCAGGCCACCCATCGCGCCCCAGCCGAGCATGACCGTGGACGGCTTATAAGGCGCTGGCATGCGGTCGATCTCGTCTAGGCGCTGCTCCGCCATGGCCGGCGGCATCTGGCCGGAGTGGATGGAGCGAATGAGCTTATCGACGGCCGCGAGCTTGGAGAAATCCACGCCAATGCTCGGCACCACGCGGAATACATGCAGGTTTTGGCGCTGCTCGCCGGTGCCGATGGTGGTGTGGATGGTGATGGTATTCATCAAGATATCCACGTGGCAGTAGTGCAAGCCATACGACGACGCTGCCAGGTGCACCTGGGCGCGCGCATCCGAGTTGGCGGTGCCGGCTCCGATGAGGATTTCACCAATGCGAGCGGCGATCTCCATAACGCCGGTGACTTGGGCGGCGTCATGGAGATTGACCGGAGCGAGTGGGGATGGCGGCGGTGCGGCTTTAGCCGCGTCGATGATGGCTACCTGGCCCGAGGAAGCGCGCAGGCGCTCCCGCATAGCGGACAAAAATGACACGGAAATAACCCTCGAAAAGCGCTGGGAATGTGGGATTGATTCTGCCTGAACTTTAGCCCCTGCACCCTGTCAATGCATAGATGGGGGACCGGCTTTCCCCTCGGCGGCGGTGCTCGGGTACTATGCAACGAGCGGGATTTCTCCCGCGGTGCTGGAGTGGCGCAATTGGTAGCGCAACGCACTTGTAATGCGTAGGTTGCGAGTTCAAGTCTCGTCTCCAGCTCAAAAGATTACCCCCTAGCTGCACAAACAGTTAGGGGGTAAACGTTTACAAGTAGTAAAAGTGGCTATTTATTGGCTACTTTGCGCAGGCGCAAACATTTCCAACACCGCCGTATGGTCACCGGCATCAGCCGCCCGCTTCACGTAATAGCGACCCGTAATCGCCGGGGAAGCGTGACCCAACTGCCTAGCGGCCTCCTCCACACCGTCCACATTCTCAATAGCCGTAGCAACCGAGGAGCGGAAAGACTTAAACTTCACGTGAGAAAAGACCTCACCCCGCGCTTCCCGAAATTGTCTACGAACATTCACAATGTCTAGGAACCCGCCCCGGTTATTCGGAAAGACAAGTACGTTATCGGCATTCACTAAACGCTCAATGAGCATGTCTCTGAACCAATCGGGGAGGGTAACCGTACGAAAGCCGCTATTGGTCTTTGTATAGCCTTGGCGGACTAGCTTCCCGTCCTGCCTTACTATCGCCCCGGAGAGCGTCGCCTTAGCTTTTGGCTTAGCGTCTAGCTGGAAATCAGACCACTGGAGTGCCAGCACCTCAGACGGGCGGAATCCCGTGGCGATAAGCGCGCCCACAATTCCCACCAAATCGGTGTGTTTGTAGGGTGTCTGCCAAGACTGAACATTCTCCCAAATCTGTTGAATCTCAGCGAGGGACAAAGCGACCGGTTCAGATTCTTCACTGTCATTGGCCCGGAGCTTTACCCCGTGCGTTGGGTTGATAGGCCACACATTCATGCCGTGGACAACAGTTAGGTCATAGGCACGGGATAGCAGAATCTTTGCGAGCTTAGCGTTAGCGGGGGTGCGCTCAGATAGTTTCACCAGCCAATTGGCGATTATGGACTTGTCGCACTCGCAGAGGCGAAGATTACCAATCGCCCGTTCGCCCCGCGCCCCCTCGAAAAGGGATAGTTGGCGTTCATAGGTGTTAACCGATTGGATGCGTAGTTTCTTATTGCCGATAGTGCCAGCGCGCATAGCTTTTACGGTTAGCTCTAGGAGTTCTTGCAGGGTGGTGTTGCCGTCGATAATGGCTCCTGCATTCTCAAAGACGCGATCGTTGGCGTTGGCTTTTAGGGTGGCTTCAGCGTCGCTTTTTGTGCGCCCGGTGCCAGTGACGCGGATGCGCTTATCGGCAAAGGTGCGGACGTAGGCTAGTGCTCTCCAGCGCCGGTATCCGACTTCCTCAAACCTAATCGTCCCTATTTGCCCTACGGGTAGTTTCTTTCTTGGCATTGGCCTTTTTCCTTTTTCCTGGATAAGGCACAGGTTGGGCTAGGGGGAAACCACGGCGACGGGCTTCAGCAATCATGTCACCTGCTTTTGTTCTGCCAACGTGAAACGCCTCAGCAACGGCGATAGTGGGAGGGTTGCCGCATATTGAAGCGAGGTTATAGGTATCCGTAACTGCCTGTAACAGCCTAGATATGTTCCCTTTAGGCCATTCGGCCAAAAGCTCCTCAACGCTAAAGTCTTCGGATGGAAAGCCCTCTACGTGTTCGCTCAATTCCTGAAGAATCTGAGCTGTGAAATCACGGATGCTAATCGACTGGAGAAGCTGAACAGTGATAAATGATTCAGTTCCCTCAATGTCTATCCGGTCGATATGTATCTTCCAGTTATCGGCATGGAACCAAACCGTAGCTATGGCTTCACCTAAGACTGAAGACCCTGAGTGATAGCCGTTAAATGCCACGCTTCCTTTACCTCGTATGCCGGTTCCTGGCAGTACCTGAACCGGTTCTGAGGTCTTTAGCGTTAGAGGGTTTAGCGTCCATTTCACGCGGTCTAGCCTAACCTGCACTTTTTAGTTTTCGTAGTCACCTTTTGCGGTTAGGTATCTAAGCATAGCCGCAATGTGCTATGTTTGTCTATGCGGTTGGGTTCTTATGCCTAACCGTAACCGTCACTCACTAGGAGGAACATTGCTCAACATCAAAAACGACACGTGGGATGTAGTAGGAGCCGCTGAGGTAATCGGCTGCAGCCCCAACACCCTTAACTCATGGCGTAGCCGTCAAAAAGGGCCGAAATACATCCGCATCGCCGGGCGTATTCGCTACCTCAAGACCGACGTTCAAGAATGGCTGGAAAACGAAATCGCAGCCGCATAAACCCACCCGAAACACGAAAAGTCCCCAAGTAGCTGCAACTACAAGGGGGAAGAAATGGAACAATCACCATGCACCAAATTCACCCCAATACTAGCGAAACCCCCATCCAAGTGGAAGCGAACGCCCCCTTTGGACTGTTCAATATCGACGTAGAACGCGACCTAAGGGACGGGGAACCAGTAATTCGTCTCCTGCCTACCTTTGCTGACTGGGCGGGGCCGGTGGACTTTTCTGTTCAAGAGATTGACCAGTTCATAGAAAGGCTGGAGGAAGCGCGCCGCATCGCAGAGGATAATGCGCCTATCCGCCTTTACCCCGTGGACGATTTGCCACCAAGCGCCGCTTAGCGCCGGTGACCGCCGCTAAAGGTTGGGCATAGTGCCCACATGCGAAACCACGAGTACATAAGCCCACAAGAGGCAGAAGCCGCCTATCACACCACCACCCGCCACCTACGCCGGTTGGTCAAAGATGGGCGGCTCACCCGCTACAAGTCCATTGCAGACACACGCCGCATTCTCTACCGCCGCCAAGAACTAGACCGCATCTTCACACCACTGGCGGACGATACAGCGGCATAACCGCAATCAGGGATAAGTCCACTACGAAAAAGAGACCACACAAGCATGGCAACGATAAGACACGGGCCAGAACTGAACGCTGAGTTCTTGACCGTCGCCAATGATATAGCCCGCAATCCGGGCATTACTCCAACAGCGAAAACGGTCTATCTAGTTCTGAAATCACATAGGGAGGAATGGCGAATCGACAAGAAACAAATATCCGACGATACCGGCGTTTCTGTAAACACCGTCGCCAAGGCACTCAAAGAACTAGAAGACAAGGGCCTAATTAGGCGTGAACAGCTACCCGGAGCACAAGGAAAGCGAGGGAAATTCATCTACACCATCTACGCCCAACCGGAACCCAAAAATTGGGTTGCGGGGCGACCAGCGGAAACAGGACAAAACCCCAGTACAACACCGGAACCCAAAAATTGGGTTGCGGACTCACCAGCGGAAACCCCCTATTCCCCCAGCTCAACACCGGAACCCAATTTACCGGGTACCGGTGAAGTGGGTCGCTTAAGAAAACCAAGTAAAAACACCAAGTTAGAAAACCATGGAGAATTTATTGGTCAACCAGAGGTTGACCCAAAGATTGCATCCGCCTTGGGGAGCTACGAAAGCGTTGAAGAAGCCTTTACAGCGTTCTGGGAAGAGTACCCACGTCACCAGAAAAAGAAAGAGTCTCGCCAGCTATTCGAGGCCTGCCTAGAGGAAGTAGACGCGGAAACCATCATTCAAGGTGTAAAGGATTTCAACGAAGAACGGTTCTACAACGAAGCGAGTGAATATTGGGTACCACATCCAACCGCATGGCTGGAGGGTGAACGTTGGGAAGATGAATACGATCTGCCTCCTCGCTTCGCCCCGCAGAGTGAATACCACCCGGAGCAGCACCACGAGTGCCCCACCTGCAACGGAACTAGGTACATACCCGGCCACAAGGACGAATGGGGCCATCAATTCGTGAGGCCCTGCCCAACCTGCCAAGCGTCAGCTAAATCGGCTTAGATGCGCTTCAGACCGCGCCAAAAGAGCCGGTACAACTAAGAAATCTGCTGACAGATCACAAAAAAGGGAGCTAGATAAACGTGAGCAGTATTGACTACCGAGCAGTCCGTGAATTGTACGACCAAGGCCGGGGCCGAAACGCAATCGCCAAAGAACTAGGTGTCACCACCTACCAAGTAGACCGAGTCTGCCAAGAGCTAGGAATCACGTGGGAGGGAAGCGTACCCACTACGGCTGTGCGAGTACGTTCCTGCCGGGCTGCTAATGAGCGGGATGAGGTTGCCGCGAAGTTCCGCCAACTCGCCCGCCGTGAGCTGGATAAGGCACTGAGCGCTGAGGGGGAAGATGCGGACGTTCGTCGCCACGTCACAGCGGCTGCTATCGCAATTCAACGCGACCTAGAGATTGTCGCGCATGTTGCTGAGCACAAAGAGCACAATGACCGTTCCCCCGCTGAGCGTGAGCAGGACGCAAAGCTAAACGACCAGCTAAACACCCTTGAATCTTTGGCTTATTTCTAGGAGACCCAAACCAATGACCACATTCAACTTCAACAACATAACGCCTCAGCTCACGTTCCTAAGCGCTGAGATGGACAAGGCAATCACGTGGTTCGCCAAGAACCCTGACTACTCAGACGAGGGCAAGCGTAACCACCTGAAGCGAGTAGCTGACCAGCACGGCTACACCGCCGCAATCAGCAAGCTACGAAAGGCCGCAGCCGCCCTCCCAGAAGCCGTAGCCAAGGAACAGGCCGGGGAGTACGCCAAGGTCTACCCACGGGCCAAGGATTCCACTGAGGCATTAGCTGCAGAAATGGCAACACAGCGTTACCTGCAGCGTGAAGACCTTACTAAGACGGACGGAGACAACAACAACCTTGCAGCCCTTCAAGCGGTGTTTAAGGAGATGGGGCCGTCTCCAGCCCGAACCATGCTGTTCGAGGAGATGCAGGCCCGTGGGATTACCAATGCGGAATTAATGCGAGGGTGTGAAGCTGAGGAAAACCCGGCGCTGAGGAACGCACAGCACACCGCTAACGCCGCTGAAACCACCGCCCGCCTTGTCAATGAGCAGCTGGACGATCTGGAAACCTCCCTGCAGAACCCGCGCATGAGCACTGCAGGCGACACCATGAAGCTAGACCAGATTAAGAACTATCTCGTGAACTACTTCAGCGACGATATGGAGACGGACAGCCATATCACCTTTGAAAAGCTACGCCCGGCACCTGCTTTCAATACCCCTGCCCCAACGGAATAGGAGACAAGAGACTATGCGCACCATTGAGCAGCTAGAGGCCATTCTTAAAGCCCTCCGTGAGCAGCTGGCAGAGCTGCAGAACGATAGGAATAGTGGGGCTGAGGTGCCCGACTGGAAAGAGGCACTAGCCCGACGTGAGCTAGATAAGTACACCGCCGAGCTGGAAGCACGCCGTAAGGAAAAGGCAGCGGTAGATAAGTCTAAGGCTGAGGCCGCTAAGCGCCACACCGCCCAACAGGACGCTGTTATGGAAGCGGTGGAGGAAGCGTACACCGTACTGGAGGAGGCCACCGCTAAGGCCGCTGAGGCTCACGAGGAGGCCATTAAGGGCCTGCCTGCCTACCGTGAGGCCCGCGCCGTTGAGGTGGAGGCATATCGCAACCTACGCGGCCTCGTAGAGCAGCTAGACGAACCGGAACGCGATGAGGACGGCCACATCGTGACAGACCGCGCCCCGTTCTACATGCACAATGGCAACGTGATGCAAAAGGGTTCCATCACGCCCGGTCGATATGGTCGTGACCTAGACCGGATCTAACTCCCGTAACCCTAAAAGGCCCGCCGTTTCGTTTGTATCCTTTTTCCGAAATGGCGGGCTTTTTTATGCCAAAAGTAACAGTGACTTAAACGGTTTGACCTGCACTAACTAACCGCCACGGCATTTTTAATACAACATTGGGGTGACAGTCCCAACACTGACTAACGCGCCTTGCATTAACACCCGGAACCGCGCTTTCATCGACCCGGACAACGTTCCCCAACGGTCGATTAACGCCGCTATCCGTATGTGCGAGCACTGCCCAATGCGCAAAGAATGCGCACGTGTTGCGCTAGAAGCAGGCAGCATGTTGACGGGGGAGAAACTTCCAGCGGACGGGGTAATCATGGCCGGGGTAGTCACACGCGGGAAAAGCACCGTTCACGAGCTGGAGATGATAGCCGGTGTAGCAGCCCCGGACTATGAGGGCCGCGCTCAAAAGCGGGGGAATGTGACCGGCAAACTGTGCCTGAATTGCGGGCGCACCTTGCACAGTTGGACACACACCCCTGAGGATATTCCGCCCGGTATGGTCATGCACTACAGCCGTCAATTCTGTGTGGACTGCAGGACGGCATTACGGAAGTATCTGGATTCTTTGCCTGAAGAGGAGCGCCGGGTTAGGCGCGGCCTAATGAAAGAAATTGACCGTAAACGCCACCACAACGAACGGGAAGCCCGCCTGAAACGTCACCACTACATCAACCGCAAGCGCAAAGAGATAGCAGCTGAAATGGGCGTACCCCTTGACTACATCGTTCCTCTGAAAGATGCTGCAAAGTGGCTAGGCTTCACTCAGGACAAGACGAAAAGCAGGGCGACTAAATCCGGGGCGCTCTGGAGGGTGGACAGATCTCCCTACTGCAAGAGGGCGAACTTCCACGTCAATCTTGGGGCATTCGGTTATGAGTCTCCGCTAGTTCAAAAGCGTGAGGCGAAATCACGTGTTAAGGCCGCTGAGGAGCTTTGCGTACCCGTGGCTGAGGTAGTGAACGTTGAATACCTTTCGGAGATGCATGGCCTTACCGTTTCGGAGATGCTGACAAGGCTGCATGGCCGGGGCGTGGAAGTGGTCAATAAATGGGGCCGTCATTGGCTGGTGGAATCGGACGTACCCGCGCTCTGATTTAAGCCCGGAGAGGTGGCTATCTATCGGCTATTTTGAAAAAGTGTTCCCTTTTCCAAACTGTTCCATATAGTACGGTAACTGCAGGTAGATGGGATAAAGTGCCACAAAATGCGGGTTGCTACATTCCCTGAATTACTAGCACAAACTTGCCACTTGTATAGCGTAGGTTGCGAGTTCAAGTCTCGTCTCCAGCTCAAAAGGAGGCTGGGCCCCGGTGTGGGCCTAGCCTTCGGTGGTTTTTGAGGGGGCGTCGATAAGTCGAAAAAGCCGGTCGACCATGCGCTGGCGGTTAGCGGGGGATAGCTTGCGCTGGTTGAGGTGATCGTGCACCCACAGGCCGGTACTAAGAAGCATGATCAGCAGATTATCCTCGTCCGTCTCGGCGGCGGAAGGATCGACCATCCAGCGCGCATCCACCTCGGCCCACTGGGCGGAAAAATCCGGGTGGGTCTGGGAATGTACACACATCAACAGCTTGATGAGCGGATCATTTTTGCCCATCGACAATACGAGCGCGCGGGAACGCTCGGCCCAGCTGAGCTCGCTTGCCGGGTGGCCGCCGGCCAGCTTCTCGAGTTCTGCTTCCCAGCGTGCGGCGCAAAATCCATGGCAGTCTACGAGCAGGTCGTGGCGGGTAGGGAAGTGATAAATGAGTCCGGACTTGGACATGCCGGTTGCTTGCGCCAGGGAGTCGTAGGTCAAGCCAGAGACATCCTCGGCGGCGATGATGTCGAGCGCAGCTTCAAGGGCTGCGTTCTTTTTGTTGAGTCGCGGCATAGGGATCTCCTGATTTCGGGTTATCGCGGAAACACCAGGCGGTTATCGCGGCTAGGAGCAAGGCGAAGCAAGCTAGGCCGCCGATGGTGGAAAGATATCCGGCATTGTAGGCGCTCGCGGCGGCCGCGTGGGAAGAGGGGTCATGCAGCGCGTCGGTACCCAGTTCCGCGAGGTGAGGGGGAAGTTCGCGGGCCATGAGCAGCGGCATGAGGGTGCCGGTCAGTGCAATGGAGATCAGGGTGCCGAATTCATAGGAAACCGCCTCTACTCCGGAAGCCATGCCGGTGCGATGAAGGGGAGCGGCATTGATGATGGCGGTGGAGGACACGGACATGGCCAAGCCCGCGCCGAGGCCGGTGAGCACTAGGGCGGAGACGAGTAGGGGAAGCGTCTCGCCCCGGCTCACCACCACCAGGGCCATGCCGGCGGCCATGAGCAAGAATCCGCCGCTAATGAGTGGGAGGAACCCCACGCGATGCAAGGTGGCACCACCCAGGATGGAGGTAGGGATGGCAGAGAGCGCCATGGCGGAGATGATGAGGCCGGCGTGGAGGGGTGAGAGGGCGTCGACAAGCTGCAGCTTTTGGGTACTCAGCAGCTCCAGGCCGGCAAGGCCGAACATGGCACCGCCGGCCGTTAGGGCCCCGCCGCTGAAGATGCGGGAGCCAAAGATGTCGAAGGTCAGCAGGGGATCTGACAAGCGAGCCTGGCGGCGGCCAAAGGCGAGCGCGCCGCAGATGAAGACGATGCCTGCGGCGGCGCTGAGCGGCCAATTGTGTGCCAGGGATTTAATGGCCAGCACCAGGCTGGCGAGAGTGATAAGGGAATACAGGGACGAGGGGAAGTCCCAGTGTTTTAGGGGGTTCGGAGCGTTTGGCGGGGCAAGGAGCCAGGTCAGCACAATGGCCACGACCACAACCGGGACATTGAGCAAAAAGACCGAGCCCCACCAGAAATGCTCCAAAAAGAAGCCGCCCACGGTGGGGCCAGCCGCCGCGCCGATGACGGCGACAGAACCCCAGATGCCAATGGCCGTATTGCGCTCCACCTCATCGGGAAAGGTCAGGCGGATGAGCGCCAGGCTCGACGGCATCATGATGGCGGCGCCGCAGCCCAGGAAGGCGCGGCCTACAATCAGCGTCCAAGCGCTGGGGGAATAAGCGGCGAGCAGGGAAGCGCCGCCGAAGACGGCCAAGCCGATGAGGAACATCCGCCGGTGGCCGGTGCGATCGCCCAGCGTGCCGGCGCCAAGAAGGAGGCCGGAGAGCACCAACGCGTAGGCGTTGATAATCCAGAGTTGCTGGGTATCGGTGGTGTGCAATTGCTGCGAAAGCTGCGGCAATGCGGTGTAGAGGATGGAATTATCCAGCCCAACCATGAGTAACCCCAGAGAGATGACGGCGCAGAAAGACCACCGCTGTGCGGCCGTGGTGGCCGCAGCGGCGTGGTCTTGTGCGCGGGGCGGGTGGATACTCATAGCGCAGTAAACAGTACCGAACGGTCGTTACAGTTTGCAGCCGAAGATAGGTTAGTATTGCCTTCCTCACAGCTGGGCGCAGTGTGTGAGTGTATAAGAGAACAGTGGACTTTACTGCGGTCTAAGTAGCACAGTGGTATTAACACCAATTAAGAGTTAAGGATGATTTTTAATGGCACGTAACTATGCAGAACAGCTAGTTGACACCCTGGAAAAGCAGGGTGTCGAGCGCATTTATGGCCTCGTCGGTGACTCCCTGAACCCGATCGTGGATGCCGTTCGTCGCTCCTCCATCGAGTGGATTCACGTCCGCAACGAGGAAGCAGCAGCCTTCGCTGCCGAGGCAGATTCCCTGACCACCGGCAAGCTGGCCGTATGTGCCGCATCCTGCGGCCCGGGCAATACCCACCTGATCCAGGGCCTGTACGACGCCCACCGCAACGGCGCCAAGGTGCTGGCACTGGCTTCCCACATCCCATCTCGCCAGATCGGCTCCAAGTTCTTCCAGGAGACCCACCCAGAGGCAATCTTCCAGGAGTGCTCTGGCTACTGCGAGATGGTCAACTCCGCTGAGCAGGGCGGCGTTGTCCTGCACCACGCCATCCAGTCCAGCATGGCCGGCAATGGCGTATCCGTCCTCGTTATCCCGGGTGACGTTTCCATGCAGGACGCTGAGGATGACTCCTTCGTCGAGTCCAAGATCTCTGCTGGCCGCCCGGTCGTCTTCCCGGATCCGGCCGAGGCTGCTGCCCTGGCCCAGGCCATCAACGAGGCTAAGTCCGTCACCCTCTTCGTTGGCGCCGGCGTCAAGGATGCCCGCGAGCAGGTGCTCAAGCTGGCCGAGAAGATCAAGGCTCCCATCGGCCACGCCCTGGGTGGCAAGATGTACATCCAGTACGAGAACCCGTTCGACGTAGGCATGAACGGCCTGCTGGGCTACGGTGCGGCACACGAGGCCACCCACGAGGCTGACCTGCTCATCCTGCTGGGTACCGACTTCCCGTACAACGACTTCCTGCCGGATGCCAACGTGGCACAGGTGGACATCAACGGCTCCCACATCGGCCGCCGCACCAAGATTTCCTACCCGGTCACCGGTGACGTAGCCGCCACCATCGAGAACATCTTGCCGCACGTGGATGAGAAGAAGGATCGCTCCTTCTTGGACAAGATGCTCAAGAAGCACTACGGCAAGCTGGAGCACGTCGTTGAGGCTTATACCTCCAACGTGGACAAGCACACCCCGATCCACCCGGAGTACGTTGCTGACCTCATTGACAAGAATGCCGATGAGGATGCCATCTTCACCGTCGATACCGGCATGTGCAACGTATGGGGCGCTCGCTACATCACCGCCAACGGCAAGCGCGAGCAGATCGGCTCCTTCCGCCACGGCACCATGGCCAACGCCCTGCCACAGGCACTGGGTGCACAGGCCGCTCACCCGGGCCGCCAGGTCATCACCTTCTCCGGTGACGGCGGACTGTCCATGCTGATGGGTGAGCTGCTCACCGTGAAGCTGCACAACCTGCCTATCAAGATGTTCGTGTTCAACAACTCTTCCCTGGGCATGGTCAAGCTGGAGATGCTGGTGCAGGGTCTGCCGGAGCACGAGACCGACCACGAGTCCGTCAACTTTGCCAAGATTGCAGAGGCTTCCGGCATCAAGCACTTCCGCATCGAGGATCCGAAGGACGCACCGGAGCAGATCAAGAAGGCGCTGGCTTATAACGGCCCGGCTCTTATCGACGTCGTTACTGACCCCAACGCCCTCTCCCTGCCACCGACGCTGACCATCGAGCAGCTCATGGGCTTCTCCAAGGCTGCCACCCGCACCGTTCTGGACGGTGGCGTTGGCCAGATGATCACCATGGCAAAGTCCAACCTGCGCAATATCCCGCGCCCGCAGGACTTCTAAATAGCGCTCTGCGCTAGCTGCCACGCCCTTCCTCACCTGGGGAGGGGCGTGGTTTTCTTTTGCGCCGAGCAGGCCGAGCATCCACGTTCACAGGATTCAGGCAGAAACTCTTCAGTAGGCTGGAAAGCAAGCGTGCCATGATGACGTGTTAGAAAATCACAACCTTTAAGGGAGTCTGAGGAGAACATGGAAGACACTAAACTCGCCAAGGTTCTTGTCGTCGATGACGAACCCAATATTGTGGAGCTGCTTACCGTATCGCTGAAGTTCCAGGACTTCGAGGTTTACAGCGCCAATTCCGGTAACGAGGCGCTGCGCATTGCCCGTGAAGTAAACCCAGATGCCTACATCCTGGACGTCATGATGCCGGGTATGGATGGCTTCGAGCTGCTGGGCAAGCTGCGTCAAGAAGGCCTGGACGGCCCGGTGCTCTACCTCACCGCTAAGGACGGTGTGGACCAGCGCATCCACGGACTGACCATCGGCGCGGATGATTACGTGACCAAGCCATTTAGCCTGGAAGAAGTTATCACCCGCCTGCGCGTCATTATGCGCCGCGGCGGCGCGGCGGAAGAATCCACCAACGACGCCACCATGAGCTACGCGGATCTAACGCTCAATGATGACACCCATGAGGTCACCAAGGCCGGTGAGCTCATCGAGCTTTCGCCCACCGAGTTCAACCTCCTGCGCTACCTGATGCAAAACAAGGAAGTGGTGCTGTCTAAGTCCAAGATTTTGGACAACGTGTGGCACTACGATTTCGGCGGCGATGGCAACGTGGTCGAGTCCTATATCTCTTACCTTCGCCGCAAGATCGATACCGGCGAGACGCAGCTGATCCACACTGTGCGCGGCGTGGGTTATGTGCTGCGCACCCCGCGCTCCTAAAGTGCTTAAGTGATGGAAGATTCACAGGAGACCCAGGACCAGGCGCCTGCACCGGCGGCGGCGCGCCCGCAGTCCATGTGGCATGAGGGCCTGGGGCAAGGCGAAGGGGAGGGAAAGTCCCCCAAGCGGCGGATGTTTTCCCAGATTCCACAGGCCATGCCGCTGCGGACGTGGCTGGTCATCCTCCTCGTCGTGGTCTCCGGGCTCGGCATTACGGGCTCGTCCTTTGCGGTGAATTCCATCATGCGCAACGTGCTCTTCAACAACGTCGATGATGAGCTGCGCTCCGCGTCGACCACATGGGGGCGCGATATCAGCAATGACTTTTTCATCGGCGATCACACCAAGCGCCCGCCTACCGAATACGTGGTGCTGAACTACCTGCCCGATGGCACCATCCGCTACTCGGGACCATCGTCGACTACCCCGAATGCGGAGAAGATCCCGCTCGGCGGCTACCCCACCACCGTGGGGTCCATCGAGAACAACACCAAGTGGCGCGCGCTCGCCTTCGCGGATTCCAACGGCGTCATCACGGTCATTGCCAAGGATATGACCCACGAGAAGGAAATCCTGCACGGCCTAGCCATGGTCCAAGTGACCATTGCCGCCATCGCCCTGGCTGCCATTGCGGCCGTGGGTTTCTGGTTTATCCGCAGGGCGTTGCGGCCGCTGCGGGTGGTGGAAAAGACGGCGTCAGAAATCGCGGCAGGTGACCTAGACAAGCGCGTTCCCAAATGGCCGCTGCACACCGAGGTGGGCCAGTTGGCCGCCGCGCTCAATATCATGCTGGGACAGCTGCAGCGCTCCGTCGTGCGCGCGCAGGAGAAAGAGGAGCAGATGCGTCGCTTCGTCGGCGATGCCTCGCATGAGCTGCGCACGCCGCTGACCAGTCTGCGCGGCTATACCGAGCTCTATCGCTCCGGCGCCACCAAGGACGTGGATCTGGTCTTTTCCAAGATCGACGATGAGTCCAAGCGCATGTCCCTGCTGGTGGAGGACCTGTTGGCTCTTACCCGCGCCGAGGGTACGCGCCTAGACCTGCACCCCGTAGACCTGCTGGAGCTGGCCCTGTCCGTGGGCTCTTCCGCGCGTGCGGCCTTCCCCGGCCGCGAGATTAAGGTGGCCAATGACGCCAAGTCCATCCCGGTGGTCAATGGCGATGCCAGCCGCCTGCACCAGGTGCTGCTCAACCTGGTGACCAACGGCATCCGCCACGGCGGAGAGGATGCCACGGTGACGCTGCGCCTGCGCCGCGAGGCCAATGATGTGCTGATCGATGTCAGCGATGACGGCAAGGGCATGTCCCAGGAAGATGCGGCGCACATCTTCGAGCGCTTCTACCGCGCGGATACCTCGCGCACCCGCGATACGGGTGGCTCCGGCCTAGGCCTGGCCATCGTCCACTCCCTGGTGGAGCAACACGATGGCAGCATTAGCGTCGACTCCGAGCTCGGCCGCGGCACCACCTTTACGGTGCGCCTGCCCGCGCTTGCCGACGCCCCTTCTGAGCCCTAGTCCTCCCGAATGCCTTCCTCGTTGCAGCCGAGGTGCTGGCGAATGCGGGCGGCTGCCTCATCCATCGCGGCGTCGTCTGTGTTATCGGCGTCGAAGGCCTTGGCAAAGTCATACTCTTCCATCTTTTCGGTGGGGAAGAGGTGAATATGGGTGTGCGGGACATCGAATCCGGCGATGATGTAGCCGGTGCGCGGGGTATCAAACGCGGTCTTGATAGCGCCGCCGATTTCCAGGGCGACCTCGTTGAGGTGGGCCCAGGTCTGTGGATCCAGGTCGGTCCACTTATCTACCTCCTCGATAGGCACGACCAAGGTGTGGCCGTAGCGCAGCGGCTCGATGGAGAGGAAAGCCACGCAGGTCTCATCGCGGTAGACAAAGCGAGCGGGTAGTTCACCATTAATGATCTTTGTAAATACAGAAGCCATGTGTGCCAGGCTACCCGCTGGTTATGATGGTGGGCATGCGCATTCTCGTAATTGGTTCGGGCGGCCGTGAACACGCCCTTGTCAAGGGCCTGTCCGCCGACCCCAAGAGCACCGAAATCCACGCCGCGCCGGGCAGCGCGGCCATGTCTGATCTCGCCACGGTCCACCCGGAATACTCCCAGGTAGATAACGCTGATCGCATGGTGGAGCTCGCCCAGAGCATCGCCGCGGACCTCGTTGTCATCGGCCCTGAGGTTCCCCTCGTCGCCGGCGTGGCCGATGCCCTGCGCGCGGCCGGCATCGCTGTCTTCGGACCTAGCAAGGAAGCAGCCCAGATCGAGGGTTCCAAGGCCTTTGCCAAGGACGTCATGGAAGCCGCGGGCGTCAAGACCGCTCGCGCAGAACAGCTGCGCCCAGGTGCAGCCGAGGACGACATTGAGGCCGCGCTCGACCGCTTCGGCCCGCAGTTCGTGGTCAAAGACGACGGACTGGCCGGTGGCAAGGGGGTCGTGGTCACCCCGGACCGCGCCGCAGCCCGCGCCCACGTCGACGCCGTCCTCGCGGCCGGCAACCCGGTGCTGCTGGAATCCTTCCTCGACGGTCCCGAAGTCTCTCTCTTCTGCTTAGTCGATGGCGAGACCGTCGTCCCGCTGCTGCCAGCCCAGGATCACAAGCGTGCCTATGACAACGACGAGGGCCCCAATACCGGTGGCATGGGCGCCTACACCCCGCTGCCGTGGCTGCCGGAGGACGGCGTGCAGCGCATCGTGGACGAGGTCTGCACCCCTGTGGCCAAGGAGATGGCGCGCCGCGGCACCCCTTATTCCGGTCTGCTCTACGCCGGCCTGGCCTGGGGCGAAGAAGGCCCAGCCGTAGTCGAGTTCAACTGCCGCTTCGGCGACCCGGAGACCCAGGCAGTGCTCTCCCTGCTCAAGTCCCCGCTGGCTGAGGCCCTCCACGCCACGGCCACCGGCACCCTCTCCGAGCTCCCGCCGCTGGAATGGGAGGATGGCTTCGCCGTCATCATCGTCATGGCGGCCGAGGGCTACCCGGCTTCCCCGCGCAAGGGCGATGCCATTTCCGGCGCCGCCTTGGACGATCCGCAGCGCGTCCTCCATGCCGGCACCGTGCATACCGACGGCGCCTACCGCACCGCGGGCGGCCGCGTGCTCAGCGTGCTGGGCAAGGGCGCCACGCTTGCCGACGCCCGCGCAGACGCCTACGCCACCGTCGACGGCATCGAGTTTGCGGGTGGCTTTGTGCGCCGGGACATCGGCAAGCGAGCAGAAGACGGTGAGATTTCTCTCTAACCCTTCACCCCGCGGCGGGGCAGGCATGGAATAATAGCCACGTGGCTGAAAAGAAGAAGATTTCCAACGTCCTGTCCTCCCGCTATGCCTCCGCGGAGCTGTCCAATATCTGGAGCCCGGAGCATAAAATCATCTTGGAGCGCAAGCTCTGGATTGCGGTCATGCGCGCCCAGAAGGATCTGGGCGTAGACATCCCCGCCAAGGCCATCGATGCCTACGAGGCCGTGGTAGAGGACGTGAACCTCGAGTCCATCGCGGAGCGCGAGCGCGTCACCCGCCACGATGTGAAGGCCCGCATCGAAGAATTCAATGCGCTGGCCGGCTACGAGCACATTCACAAGGGCATGACCAGCCGCGATCTCACCGAGAACGTGGAGCAGCTGCAGATCCACACCTCGCTGGAGATCATCCGCGATAAGGCCATCGCAGTGGTCTCCCGCATCGGCCGCCACGCCGCCGAGTACCAGTCCCTGGTCATGGCGGGTCGCTCCCACAACGTCGCCGCGCAGGCCACCACCCTGGGCAAGCGCTTCGCTACGGCCGGCGATGAGATGCTGCTGGCCATCGAGCGCGTCGAAGATCTCTTGGCACGCTACCCGCTGCGCGGCATCAAGGGCCCGATGGGCACCTCCCAGGACATGCTCGATCTCATGGGCGGCTCCGAGGACAAGCTCGCCTCCCTGGAGACTGCCATCGCGGATTACCTGGGCTTCCACCGCATCTTCAATTCCGTGGGCCAGGTCTATCCGCGCTCCCTCGACTTCGACGCCATCTCCGCCCTGGTGGAGCTCGGCGCCGCTCCGTCCTCGCTGGCCACCACCATCCGCTTGATGGCCGGCAACGAGACCGTCACCGAGGGCTTCAAGGAGGGCCAGGTTGGCTCCTCCGCCATGCCGCACAAGATGAACGCCCGCTCCTGCGAACGCGTCGGCGGCTTGCAGGTCATTCTCCGCGGCTACCTCACCATGGCCGCGGACCTCGCTGGCCAGCAGTGGAACGAGGGCGATGTTTTCTGCTCCGTCGTCCGCCGCGTCGCGCTTCCCGACGCCTTCTTCGCCCTCGACGGCCAATTTGAAACCTTCCTCACCGTCCTCGACGAGTTCGGCGCCTTCCCGGCCATGATCGACCGCGAACTGGAGCGCTACCTGCCCTTCCTGGCCACCACCCGCATCCTCATGGCGGCCGTGCGCGCCGGTGTGGGCCGCGAGACCGCCCACGAGGTCATCAAGGAAAACGCCGTGGCCGTCGCACTCAATATGCGCGAAAATGGCGGCGAGCAGGACCTAGTCCAACGCCTCGCCGCCGATGACCGCCTGCCCATGGACGAGTCCGACCTCGAGGCCGCCCTGGCCGATAAGCATGCCTTCATCGGCGCCGCCGAGTCCCAGGTCAGCCAGGTCCTCAACCGCATCAACGCACTGGTAGGCGAGCACCCCAAGGCCGCGGCCTATACCCCGGGCGAGATCCTCTAAAGCGAGCCGCGCCGGGCGCCTTCCTGTCGCGGTGCGTCTTCCTTTTTCGCAGGGCGCCTTCCTTTTTTCGCATTTCGATCAAATAGTCGCCGAATCCCACGCGGATTTCGGGGCTTATTTGATCGAAACGTGCTCGCTACCCCTGGGCGCTAGAATGAAGGTCATGCGACCTGAGCTTTCTTCTTATACCCATCTTGCCTCCGGCAAGGTCCGCGATATCTACGATGTAGACGAGAACACTCTTCTGATGGTGGTCTCGGACCGCATCTCGGCCTACGACCACGCCCTCGAGCCGGCCATCCCGGACAAGGGCCGCGTGCTGACCGCGACCTCGAAGTTCTTCTTCGACTCCATCGATTTCCCCAACCACCTGGCCGGCCCGCTCGATGATGAGCGCATCCCCGCCGAGTGCCTTGGCCGCGCGATGGTGGTCAAGAAGCTGGATATGTTGCCCTTCGAATGCGTGGCCCGCGGCTTCCTCACCGGTTCCGGCCTGAAGGAGTACAAGGCCAACGGCACCGTGTGCGGTATCGAGCTGCCGGAGGGCCTGGTTGAGGCTTCCCGCTTGCCCGAGCCCATCTTCACTCCGGCTACCAAGGCGGAACAGGGCGAGCACGATGAGAACGTCTCCTTCGACGTCGTGGTGGACAAGCTGGGCGCCGATCGCGCCGAGGAGTTGCGCGCGGCCACCCTCCGCATCTACTCCGAGGCCGCCACGCTTGCGGAGGAGAAGGGCATTATCCTCGCCGATACCAAGTTCGAGTTCGGCCTAGACAAAGACGGCACCCTCGTGCTGGCCGATGAGGTCCTTACCCCAGATTCCTCCCGCTACTGGCCGGCCGATTCTTACGTGGAGGGCGAGGTCCAGCCGTCCTTCGACAAGCAATACGTGCGCAATTGGCTGACTTCTGACGCCTCCGGGTGGGACCAAGCCGCCGACGGCACTCCGCCCCAGCTTCCCGACGACGTCGTTTCCGCCACCCGCCTGCGCTACATCGAGGCCTACGAGCGGCTTTCCGGCGAGCGCTTCGCGGACTCCCTCTCGCCCGAGGCCTAGCTCTCGCTCTACGGGCTTCCAGCCCTGGGGCGCCACGCGTACAGTGGGGCGGCATGAGCAACGAGAATCTTTCCGCCCCCGTGGCCGCCATCCACCCTGTGACCCGTTCCTTCCACGGACGCGAGTTCGTGGATAACTACGAGTGGCTGCGCGATAAGGAATCCCAGGAAACCCTGGATTACCTCAACGCAGAAAATGATTACACCAAGGCGAAGACCGCGCACTTGGATGAGATGACGGAGAATATCTTCCAGGAGATTAAGTCCCGCATCAAGCAAACCGATATGTCCGTGCCTTCTCGCCGCGGCGATTACTGGTACTACGGCCGTACCGAGGAGGGCAAGAGCTACGGCTATTCTTGCCGGCTCCCGGTAGAGGAGGGGGCTGACCCATGGACTGCCCCGGTTATCCCAGAGGAAGGCACCCCGGAAGGCGAGGAGATTATCCTTGACGCCAACGCGCTGGCGGAGGGCAAGGATTTCTTCGCCCTCGGCGCCGCCTCCATCTCTGATTCCGGCCGCTACCTGGCCTATTCCGTAGACTTCGCCGGCGACGAGCGCTTCGAGCTCTACATTAAGGATCTGGACACCGGCGAGCTTCTCGACGACCACCTCAAGGGCATCTTCTACGGCGCCACTTGGGCCGGCGACGGCTATATCTTTTACACGACCGTCGACGAGGCGTGGCGCCCTGACGCCATCTGGCGCCATAAGGTCGGCACTGCGCAGTCCGAGGATGTGCAGGTGTTCAAGGAAGACGACGAGCACTTCAACGTCGGCATCGGCAGCGCTCGCTCCGATAAGTACCTCTTCCTTGGTGTGAGCTCCAAGGTGACTTCTGAGGTGTGGGTCCTCGAAGAAGACAACCCCGAGGGTGAATTCCGCCTGCTGTGGGAGCGCGAATCTGGCGTGGACTACGACGTCGATCACGCCGTCGTTAAGGGCGAGGATTACTGGATCGTCACCCACAACGCCACCGGCCCCAACTTCGAGGTCGGATATACCAAGGCCAAGGATGAGCTGCCCACCCTACGTGACCTGCCGGCGCTCTTGCCGCACGAGGAGACCACCCGCATCGAGGGCGTGGACACCTACCGCGATCAGATTGTGGTGGGCTACCGCCGCGGCGGCATCGGCCGCGCCGCCATCATGCGTGTGAACGACGGCTTTAGCGAATTCGAAGAGCTCAACTTCGACGAAGAACTCTTCACCGTGTCCGTATCCGGCAACCCCGAGTGGGACGCACCGGTGCTGCGCGTGAGCTACGTGTCGTTCACCCAGCCCTCCCAGCTCTTTGATTACCGCGTGGATACCGGCGAATTTACTCTCCTCAAGGAGCAGGAGGTTCCCGGCGGTTATAACCCGGATGACTATGTGGCCTACCGACTGTGGACCACGGCTGCCGACGGCACCGATATCCCCGTATCCATTGTCCACCGCGCCGACCTCGACCGCACTCAGCCGAATCCGACCCTGCTCTATGGTTACGGTTCCTATGAGGTCAGCGTGGATCCGGCATTCTCCGTTACCCGCCTGTCCCTCATGGACCGCGGCATGATCTTCGCCGTGGCCCATGTCCGTGGCGGCGGCGAGATGGGCCGTACCTGGTACGACGACGGCAAGATGCTCAAGAAGAAAAACACCTTCACTGACTTCATCGATGTCGCCGATGACCTCATCGCCCGCGGGGTGACCACCGCTGACCAGATGGTGGCCGAGGGCGGTTCGGCCGGTGGCATGCTCATGGGTGCGATTGCCAATATGGCCCCGGATCGCTTCACCGCCATCCAGGCCGTCGTGCCGTTCGTCGATCCGCTGACCTCCATTCTCATGCCGGAGCTTCCACTTACGGTGCCTGAATGGGAGGAGTGGGGCGACCCGTACCACGACCCAGAGGTTTATGACTACATGAAGTCCTACTCGCCGTACGAAAACATCGAGGCTAAGGACTACCCGGACATCCTGGCCATTACCTCGCTCAATGACACCCGCGTGCTCTATGTTGAGCCGGCCAAGTGGATCGCCCAGCTGCGAACGACGGCCACCGGCGGCGAGTTCTTGCTCAAAACCGAAATGGCCGCGGGCCATGGCGGCGTGTCCGGTCGCTATGAAAAGTGGCGCCAGAATGCCTTCGAGTACGCGTGGACCATCAACAAGGCCACCGGCTTGGAGAAGTAAAACCCGGATAGGGGGCCAACGCGCGAATCCTAAATTCCTGTGCGATAATTTTCCTTATGAATGGCCACCTTCTGGTATCTATCTCCAGCATCTTTGATGACACACGGAAGCAGGCTAGCCGGCTCCTCTCGATCCTTGATCGGGAGGAGATTCCTGTTTCCCTGCTGATTGCCCCGCATATCGACGGCAACTGGCACCTCGCCAAAGACAAAGACACCAAAAAGTGGCTCCAAGACCAAGCCGATGCCGGCCGCGTTCTTATCCTGAACGGTTTCGATCGCTCGGTGCAGGGCCGCCGCGCGGAATTCGCCAACCTCGATTCACACGAGGCGAAGTTGCGCCTCGCCGGAGCTACCCGCCAGATGGCCAAGATTGGCTTCGAGCCCACCATCTTTGCGCCCCCTCGCTGGCGCATGTCGCCCGGCACCTTGCAGGTCTTGCCGCAGTTCAAGTTTGAGGTAGCCGCCTCCACCCGCGGCATCCTCCAGATTAATTCCGGTAAGTTCCACCAAGCCCGCAACCTTTCTTTCGGTGAAGGCTTTGGTTCCGCCAAGTGGTGGCGCAAGAACATTATTCGCGCTGCTGAGCGCTCCGCCCAGCGCGGCAATACGGTCCGCCTTTCGGTTTCCGGCCGCAACCTGGATGACCGCAAAGTAATCAATGACTTCGTCAAAGCCGCCGACCGGGCCATCAACGCCGGCGCGACCCCTGCCGATTACGGCGCTTACCTTCCAAAATAGCCTGCGCATTCCCTCGTCAGAGGATCCGCGGAGCAATAAGCACAGCTTCGCGATTTTCGTCCATATAAACGCCCATTTCCGTCGACGGTTGCGGTGGTTTATATGGACGAAATCGTTGAAATCACAAAAATTAAGACCCCGCCGCTTGGGATTTATCCAAAAGCGAGCGGGGTTTGCGTTTGTGGGAGGTTAGCGCTGCAGGCTAGTGATGAAGTTCTTCACTTCCTTTGGCAGCATGACCCAGATGGGGGCCGGGATGGCCTTCTGGAGGTTGCCGGTCACGGCGAGGAAACCAGGGATGGCGACGAGGCCAGCGATGGCCGCGATGGCGGCGGCGATGCCTGCACCGACGGAGCTGGTGCTGGAGCTAGAGCCGGAGGTAGGCTTATCCGGCTTCTCAGAAGGATTCTCGGAGGGCTTGTCCTCTGGCTTACCTGGCTCATCGGAAGGCTTGTCCGCAGGAGCATCCGGCTGGTCGGCGGAGTCGTCTGCGCCGAGGGTGAAGCCGACCTTGACCGGATCGTGGTCGGAGGCGCGGAATGGGGAGTCATCGTAGAAATCCACGATGTTGTAGTTGCGGCGGGAATACTCGAAGGCGACGGGTTCGTCGGCATTGATGTTCCAGACTT